>Ga0209501_10000323_pt1 | contig 59781 bp, 49 predicted proteins | sample ArcticOcean_MG_C_4_FD_187434 | JGI IMG/M metagenome (GOLD analysis project Ga0209501, IMG submission 187434) | Marine microbial communities from western Arctic Ocean - ArcticOcean_MG_CB4_134 (SPAdes) (version 2) | ecosystem: Environmental > Aquatic > Marine > Oceanic | place: Arctic Ocean...
TTATGCAGGCAGCAGGTAATTTAGCAGACCTAGCTATGTATATTGATGATTCAGCCATGTTAGGCGTTGTAGAACTTCGTTCGAAAGCAAGAAGATTATACTTAGAAGAAGGTTTAGATTTAATTGTCGTTGATTATTTACAATTAATGAACGGAGGCGGAGGATTTGGGGGTAATAGAGTCCAGGAAATTAGTGAGATATCTCGTTCGTTGAAAGCACTTGCTCGTGATTTAAATGTACCAGTTCTAGCATTATCACAGCTTTCTCGTGCGGTTGAAGGTAGGACTGGTCATGAACCATTGCTTTCGGATTTAAGAGATAGTGGGAGCATTGAACAAGATGCTGACGTCGTCATGTTTATATACAGGCCCGACGTTTATTTTACTGAAGAAGAATGGGAAAGACAGCATCCTGGAGAAGACTATCCTCGGGGTATTGCAGACCTTATTATTGCTAAACATAGAAACGGCCCCCTGGGCCGACCGCAGCTTATTTTTAAAGAAAAAACTACTACATTTGTTGATGCTGCTTTAAGCGATGGGCCTGCTCCTGGTTTAGGTATGTTTTAAGATGAATAATTTTAAAGGATTTTCGGAGCGGGAAAAAGATACTAAGATCCCGGAAGCCTTCTTTAAAGAACTACTTCCTTTTATTGATGATTTATTAGAATTGAAGCTGGTCTTACTTATTTTGCAAGTTATCCAGACAAAAAAAGGTGATGGTCGCTTTATAACGGAATCTGAGATGGCGAACATATTAAGTATGACTCATTTAAAGTCTATCGAAGAAGGCAAAAGTATCAAAGCTCTACTTATTTCTTTGGAAAAGCGAGGGATTATTATTGCTGTTGCGCAGAATAATAAGGACAAGGAATCGCAAAGAAGAAGCTGGGTTTTGAATGATTTTGAAGGACGTAACTTTGTTGAACAATCTCTGGTAGAATCTGATTCTTTCCAGGATGATTCGACTGAGAAGGAAATTAAAGTGGGAACAAGGAATGAAAAAAACATTTTCAGTTTATATGAAGAAGTTATTGGATCTATTCCTGGTTCGCAAATTGCAGATGAGTTGATTGAAGCAGAGAAGATTTATTCTGATCAATGGATAAGAGACGCCTTTAAAGAAGCAGCGTCTCAAAATGTGCGCAAATGGGCTTATGTGCGGGCAATATTGGGTCGATGGAATACAGAGGGGCGGTTGAAAAAAGATGGAAAGATTGAGCGCAGCTATACAGAAAACAGGTATCACTCAGGGAAATATGGCAAAATCGTTAGATCAAAATGATGTGATTAATAATATTGAGTGTTTAATTTGTAAAGATACGGGATGGGTACGATACCCTGTTGGAGTAGAGGATGAGTCCTTTGGAAAAATATACCCATGTCAGCACCGTGAAGAAGAAATAAAGAGTGAAAATTCTAAGAGGCTGCAACGATATAGTAATTTGGGAGGGTTCGAGAATTTAAATTTCGAGAATACCAAGTCTAAAGGAATCAGAGAGGATACTCAGAGCCAAAAGCTATTTAGTGAGGCATTTCTTCAAGTACAAGAGTTTACTCAATCGCCTGAGGGATGGATAATTTTATCCGGCCCATCGGGAGTAGGAAAGACGCATTTGGCTGCCCTTATTGCTCATGAGCGTCTCAAAAATAATCTTCCTGCGCTTTTCGTTTTCATACCCGATTTATTAGATCATTTACGCTCAGCTTATGCTCCAGGAGCTGAAATCGAATACGATTCTCTATTTCAACAAGTAAAAGATGCACCTTTTTTGGTAATGGATGATTTAGGTGCGCAATCAACTACACCGTGGGCACAAGAAAAGCTTTTTCAGATACTTAATCATCGTTTTGTAAACAAAATGATAACTGTTATTACTATCGGTGATGCACTTGAACACTTAGAGAAGCGAATTCAAAGTCGTATCGAGGATAGAGAATTATCAAAAGTTCTCGTTTTAGGAGAGGAAAGATTAAATTGGATCAATGACGATGTATTAAATTTACCGTTATTTAAAGAGATGACTATGGATAACTTTTCTCCGGATAGAAATGGATCCGCAGAATTATCTTCTGGCCAGAGAGCAAGTTTAAATATGGCGTATGTTCTTTCTAAAAAGTACGCACAGAACCCTGAAGGATGGATGTTACTAATGGGGGAGAATGGTGTTGGGAAAACACATTTAGCAGCTTCTATAGCACATTACTCTAAAGAGAAAGGCAAGAAGGTCTTATTTTTGGTCGTCCCAGATCTACTAGATCATTTAAGGTACACGTTTCGCCCAGATAGTGATGTGTCCTATGATGAATTATTTGAAGAAGTGAAAAGGGTTGAGATGCTTGTTCTGGATGATCTTGGAGCTCATGGGACTACTCCCTGGGCGAGGGAAAAACTTTATCAGATTATTAATTATAGGTATGTTGCACGGTTGCCTTTAGTCGTGACAACTAATTTATCTTTAGATGAACTAGAAAGAGCAGAACCTCGCATAGCTTCAAGATTAGCAGATACTAGGAATAGTGTTCCATTTCATATTGATGCACCAAATTATGGAGTTACACTCAATGTACGTAAATAAGATAGTAGGCTCAACATAAATGAGCAATATTGAAAATAATGAGTATTGTATTTTTTGCGAAATTATAAGTAGGCGTGAACCCTCAGATATTTGGTATGAAGACGATGAATATATTGTTTTTAGGAACCAATTAAAATGGCTCCCAGTTATGTTACTTCTAGTACCTAAGAAGCATATGTCACAGCAAGAATTCTGGGGCGATTTTGGTAGGGCTGCAAAGCTCGGTACAGAGTTAGGTGAGAAATTTGCCCCAAATGGATTTAGGCTACTCTCAAATTTTGGAGCTGATGCTCTGCAAACCGTCATGCATGCGCATTTGCATATATTGGGTGGAACTACTCTAGGTATTTATGTGTAGATATTAAGGCTACTTTTGGTGAAAAGAAATAAGCAGGGATTGACATAGGGCTAGATAGCAATGTATCGTCTTAGTTGAGGACTTTTAGTAGAGTTTTCTACTCATATTTCCTCTTTTTTCTGGCTTTTTTTATTAATGGTAGGAGTTACATACGTGACAGAAGTAGATCCGGGTGCGTTGACCGCAGCTGATTGGGAACAAGTAACCTTAACTCTTTCTTTCATATGGAGCTTTTTTGGTGCAACAATATCAGCAGCAGTATTTTTTATAATTGGTCATGCGGTGATACCGTCATTGATAATTACGGGGCATATCACTGCTAGAATCAACAGATTGCGAATAGTTTTCTATTCTTTTTCTACTCTTTTTGCGATAGGATCATTTTGGTCGATGGTAAATTTTATTAATGCCTCAGAAGTACTGAGAAATATATATTCACATGTGTGGATTTAAATAGAGATAACATTGAAGAAAAAAATAATTCCATTAATTATAGTAGCTTTGATAGTAGTTGTCGGTGGAGGTGTTGTGAATTTCGCCTTACCAGCAGCAGCAGCAATCGTTTACCCTGTTCCTGAAAATGAGCTGATTTTCCCTCATGATTTCCATGCAGGGACCCTGGCGTTAGAATGCCAATTCTGCCATACAGGAGCGGCTGAAAATCGGGGAGCAAACATACCTGCGGTTGAACAATGTATGTTTTGCCATAAAGTAGCTGGACTTGAAAATCCTCAAGCTAAAGTTGTTCGTATAGCATGGGAATCAAACGAGCCTTTAAACTGGGTTAGGCAACATAGATTGCCTGACCATACGCACTTTAAGCATGAGCCGCATATTACAGCAGGATTCGAATGTTCTACTTGTCATGGTGACGTGGCTTCTATGAAGCAGGTTGAGCAAGTTGAGACCGAATACGGAGGAGCCTTAAAGATGGGAGATTGTGTAGCATGCCATAAGAAGAATGGTGCTCCTTTGCAATGTTCCACATGTCATAATTAACGTAATATTTGATTTATTTAAGGAAGGGATATAATGGATTTAACTCGGCGAGATTTTCTTAGAGTTGCTGGAGCATCATCTGTTGCTGGCATTCTTTTTGCTGGGTGTGCTATCCCAGAGCGTGAGTTAATTAAACAGAGTCCTAGGGATATGCCCGAGGATTTAGCTACAGGAACTGAAGATTGGTATGCAACCAGTTGCAATATTTGTAATGAACGCCATGGTGTAGTTGTCCGTGTTCTTGAAGGGCGTGCTAAAAAAATCGAAGGGAATCCCGATCATCCGAGCAATCGAGGTAAAGTTTTACCAATTTGTTTAAGTGGTGTTCACGATGTATATCATCCCGATCGATTATTAACACCAACTAAAGGTGGAGATTCTATTACTTGGGCTCAAGGTGTGGATGAGTTGATTTCCAAATTGCAAACTTCTGATCCTAAAAAAACAGTGTTGATAACAGGTAATGAAAAAGGGCTCTTAGGGCATGTTGTTAGGAAATTTGTTGAGTCATCTGGTATTGAGCATGTGATACATGAAGATATGGAAGATACTGTTTTAAGATCGTCAGTTAAGGATATCTTTGGACAGGATCAAATTCCGCATTTTGACATAGAAAATGCTGGGAGCATACTTTCAATCGGAGCAGATTTCTTGGAGTCTTGGGTTGCGCCATTACAATATTCGCGCGCTTATGGTGAATTTAGGAATAGCTCAGATGATAAGGATAGAGGAAAATTAATCCACGCTAGTTCCCGATTTTCCATGACAGCTGCGAACGCAGATTCTTGGTTGCCAGTAGCTCCAGGCATGGAAGGTGCCTTAGCGATGAGTATTGCATATGTACTCATTAGTAATGGAGATGCAAACGAAGAGGTAGCAGATAAATTAACTGGTGGTAGAGGACTGGCTGCTATTGCTGATTATGCTCCCGAAAAAATTGCCCCGAGTATAGGTATGACGGAAGGTGTAATAACTGCTGAGAAAATTGAGGAAATAGCTCGTATATTAACAGAGAATTCTCCAGGGCTGGTTTTAGCTGGAGGGTCCGCAGCAGCTCAACAAAATGGTAAATTTAATACAGATGCTGCATTGGTCTTGAATGGATTATTGGGTAATGTTGGTAAGCCAGGAGGGTTAATATTTAATCCGACCTCTTCCATCGAAGAGCTTAGTGGCTTCACCTCCCCGTCTAAATTTAGTCAATGGCAAAACTTAGTTGAGAGGCTTGAATCAAACCAGATTGATTTAGTTTTGGTACATGGAGCGGATCCGGTCCATACTTTAGACTCAATTGGATTTAAAGATGCGTTATCTAAAGCTGGATCAGTCGTTGCTTTTTCTGCCGTAGTAGATGAAACAGGAGATATAGCAGATTTAATTTTGCCTGATCAAAATTATTTAGAATCTTGGAATGTAAACGTTCCTGACCCTTTGCCTGGTTATTTTGTAGCTACTATTCAGCAGCCAGTTTTACCACCATTGGTTGATGATAACCAGGAGATTATTTATGACAATCGACCGTTTGGCGATTTATTACTGTCAATTGGCCAAAAATTAGGGTACAGCAGCAATCTTCCTTGGGAAAATATGGAGCAACTAGTGCGCGATACAATGCTTAAATTGCATCGTGTGAATAGAGATCGTGGATCGATACAAGGCTCTGATTTTGAGTCTTTTTGGACAGGTATATTGCAGCGTGGTGGATGGTGGGATACTTCATCTACTACTGATGATGACTGGGCGGTACCCAGTAGATTCCTCCAACAGTTAGCGAGTCAAAATATCCCTGATAAATTAGCAGAAAATGAAAATAGTGGTGTCTACCATTTAATTCCCTTCGTAAGTGTTGGGTTAGGGGCAGGCAGCTCTAGTTATTTACCTTGGCCACAATCTACACCAGATCCCCTTACATCAGTTGTATGGGAAACTTGGATTGAAGTTAATTCTAGAGAGGCAAAACGCCTTGGTTTCCGCGATGGAGATATCGTAGAGGTAAAATCCGTTGGAACAGAGAATTCTATAGAAGTACCGGTATATATACATCCAGGTATTCCGCCTAACGCAGTATCAATACCGTTGGGCCGAGGCCATATCGCTTCTGGTCGATATGCAAAAGATTTTGGGACTAACGTAAGAAAATTATTGTCTACTAACCAAGATGTTACTGGTGCCCAGGCTTGGGGAGAGACTAAGGTGACTATCACAGGAACAGGGCGTAGGTTAAGATTGCCGCGTATGGAAGGTGGAATCACAGGAATGCAATTAGAAGGTACAGAGATAATTCAACTTACTACTGGATAATAAAAAGAATGGATGGAGATATTTATATATGGCTAACGTAAAATGGGGAATGGTTATTGATGTTGATAAATGTTCTGGATGCCAAGCGTGTGTAATTGCATGTGCCTCCGAAAATAATATTCCTATTAATTTAGACCGAGATTTTAAAGAGAATCGATCAATTGCATGGATTCGGGTAGAGCGATATTGGGAAGGTGAATATCCAAATGTAAAAGCTCGTTTTTTACCAGTTTTATGTCAACATTGCGGTAACGCACCTTGTGAACCAGTTTGCCCAGTATACGCAACCTTTCATAACGATCAAGGTATGAATATTCAAGTTTATAATCGCTGTGTAGGAACAAGGTACTGTGCAAATAACTGCCCTTACCATGCACGATTTTTTAATTATCGACGACCGACCTGGCCGGAATCATATAATAATTATTTGAACCCCGATGTTACAGTTCGAGATAGGGGCATCATGGAGAAATGTAGTTTTTGTGTTCAACGGATCAATGCAGCGACCAGAATAGCCAAGAGGACTGGGAATGATGATTCAATTGCTGCTCTTCAAACAGCATGTGCTCAGGCATGTCCAACAGATGCTTTAGTCTTTGGTAATTTAAACAATCCAGATAGCCAAGTGGCTCAAATGTTTGATGATGATAGGTCATATGTATTACAGGAATCGTTAGGTACACAACCGAATGTACGTTACTTAAAACAGGTCGATGAAGATGCTCATGCGTCTGAAGTAGCAGTCGCACATTAATTAAAGTTAAGACGGGAAGAAAATTAGAATGCAGAATGGTGATCAAGAAGCAGTCGTAATTCCAGGCCCCCCTGCCACGCACGAGGATATAACCGAAGAGCTTATCCATGTTTCGCGGCAAACTGGCTCTAGGATGAAAAAAGCGATTATATTGTCTGGAATTTTATCCTTGTTTGGATTTATCGGTATCGCTATGCAAATGGCTAATGGTATTGACGATCATACTAAGTGGAATTTTTATGCAGTTATTTATTTCTATATTTTCTCGGTAACAATGGGTATACCGATGGCAGGTATTGGATTGCGCTTTGCGCGTGCGCAATGGAGACGCCCGACAAGCAGATCAGCAGAACTATTTGCAATAGCTGGTCCAGTTAATTTAATCTTTTTTATACCTATTTTAATGGTTGCACCTCCTATCGAAGGTAGGAATAGTTTATGGATGGATTGGGCCCTTGCTCCTTGGTTCCCAGATATTATTATGATGCTCTTATTAGTTCTTACTGGGCTAGCATTTCTGTATGTGTCATTATTACCTGATTTTGCAGCAGTACGAGATCATGGTTCAGGTTTTACTCAGAGGCTTGCCTCCAGACTTTCTAGAGGATGGTCAGGAAGTCCAAAAGAATGGAGTTTACATAAATCAGCCTTAGGAATACTGGGCGCATTTTATATAACAGCGTATGCTATGACTCATTTAGTTCTATCATCAGATTTTGCTATGACACTCGTTCCAGGTTGGAAAGACCCTATTTTCCCAGCTTTTCATGCAATAACAGGTTTGCAAATGGGCGCTGCTTTATTAATAGTTACTATGTATCTACTTAGACGACTTGGAGGGCTAGGGCGCTACTTTGAGCTTGAGCAATTTTGGGGTTACAGCAGATTACTCCTTGCCTTAAGCTTGTTCTGGTTTTATTTTTGGTGGTGTGCTTTTATTTTATTTTGGTATGCACGGCTTCCTCATGAGCAAGGGGTTATTGCTTTATTTGTATCGGGAGACTTTGCCGTAGAAAACATATTGGCAAGACCTCAGTTCTTAATGTTTGCAGGAGCAATCAGCTTTTCCTTTATACTCCCATTTTTGATTTTAATGTGGAATATTTTGCGTAGAAGTATTGTGTGGCCTACTGTAGTAGGGCTTATTGTATTGATTGGTGGATTTTTTGATAGGATGAGGTTATACGCAAACTCTTGGTCTATAGATCAGGTGGGAGGTCATGGCTTGGACCATTTGCCTACTGTTAATGCCCCAGGATTGCCTGATTTACTGGTCTTTATAGGGATGGTCTCATCAGTTTTGTTTTTATACTTATTAATTTCAAGACTGGTTGGTTTTGTCTCTGTATGGGAAACTCGCGAAGCTTTATTATTACGTTTTATAAAACCGTGGGGAGTTGGTTACGCTCACGTCGTTGTGAAACCAGAGTAAATTGGAAACAAATAACATGTTATTAATATTAATCCATGAGGTAGAGAGAGCATAATGCAAGACCGACCTAGATTGACACAGACCCAAGTTAATGAAGAGTTACTGTGGCCAGTGTTTTCGTTTAAGCGTAGGCATGCCCTAGCTTTTATTCCTCCGTTAATTTTATTGATGGGAGGAGTGATTGCAGTCACGATCTTGATTTATCAAGGATTGTGGGTAACTGGCCTTCAGCGTCCAGCTTTTTGGGGCTTTTTCATCGTTAACTTCGTTTTTTGGATAGGAGTTAGTCATGCTGGAACAATGATTTCTTCTATTCTGAGGTTAACGCAGGCTGAGTGGAAACGGCCTATAACACGTGCCGCAGAGGTGATGACAGTATTTGCACTCATAACTTCACTTTTGCATCCTGTTATTCACGCAGGTCGGCCATGGAGAATTATTTATTGGTTATTACCTTATGATTTCGCTAGAGGGGTTTGGCCTGATGTGAGATCTCCTTTAGTATGGGATCCTATAGCAATAACTACATATTTGACAGGAAGTATTCTATTTGTGTTTACTGCGTTAATTCCAGACTTTGCACTTATCCGTGACCAAAGTACAGGAATGCGAAAGAAGATATACTCCTCGCTTGCTCTTGGATGGAGAGGCACACCTCGTCAATGGAAGTTACAAGGTATTTTTGGAATATTGATGTCAGCCTTAATACTCCCAGTGTTTGTTTCGGTTCATAGTATTGTTTCATGGGACTTTGCGGTGTCTGTTGTGCCGGCATGGCATGTAACTGTTTATGCACCATATTTTGTTATCGGAGCTGTTCATTCGGGAGTCTCTATGGTTTTGACTTTGATGGCATTAATGAGATGGATATTTAAACTAGAAAATTATATTTGGGAAGACCATTTTGATGCGGTTGGAAGGCTCTTAATATTCATTGCTACTCTATGGTTATTTTTCTTCTTTTTAGATTTCGCTTTTTCTTTCTATACACGAGAGGAACAAGAACTAGCTGTAATGCAACGCCGACTGTTCGAATGGCCATTTAATGCTATTACAGTGATTATGATAATGACTTCATATGTAATCCCTATTCCTTTGTGGTTAAGTAAGCGTGTAAGACGTAATATACCGTTAATGTTTTGGACGTCAATTCTAGTAAATATAGGTATGTGGCTGGAAAGATATTTTCTAATAATTCCAGCAATAGAGCGTAAAAACGAGTTAACCTTTTTATGGTCAAATTATGTCCCTAGCCTTATAGAGAGTTTGGTTGTTTTGGCATCTTTTGGTATGGTTGCTCTTTTGTTACTACTTTTTGCGAAAGTAGTCCCTTTGGTTCCCGCATGGGAAGCAAAGGAAGGAATTGTATTTAGAGAAGATGTCCAAATTGGTGAGGTAATTGTGCCTGGAATAATAAAAGAAACAGAAGAAGATAAAGCTTGGTAATGCGATTTAGGAGCGTTAAGAATGCCTGATAATAAAGATATCTTGGGAGTTTTTGGTGATACAGAGACTGCTGCAGAGGGTGCCAGGAAGTTAAGGGGAGCAGGATTTACTAATGAAGATTATGATGTACTAACTGGTAATCCATACCCTGAAGGAGCTTTTGGAGAACATGTTAAACCTAATAGGCTGTTCGTATTTTCTTTAGGTGGAGCATTTATCGGCTTTGCTATAGCATTTCTGTTTACAGCTGCAACACAAACTGCATGGCCATTGGTCACAGGTGGTAAACCTATATTAGCTGTTCCAGCAATGATGATTATCGCTTATGAGATGACTCTTTTATTCGCGATGATTGGCACAGTAGTTGGAGTGGTATTTGAGAGTAGGCTTCCTAGAAGTAGTGGCGCTGGCCCAGTATATGATACACGTATTACTTCTGGATATATTGGATTAATTGTTACTACAACAGAAGATCGTCTTAGTACAGCTGAGGCAGCATTTAAAGAAGCTGGCGCAGCTGATGTGGTTAGGGAGTCATCCTAGAAGTGATTACAAGAATGAATAAATTAAAAATAAATCAAAAGAGAAAGTTCTTAATTCAAGTTACTAAAGGGTTTTCTTTAACTCTTTTTATATTTTTGATGTCTGCATGTTCCGTTGGAGCATATCCCGTTGATTATTTTCAAGAGATGCACTATTCTCCCGCAATTCGGAGACAAGAAGCTCCTGTTATGTCAGCTCCAAGAGGTTCAGTAGCCTTTTTGGGAGCAGGAGCATCTAGTGTTGAGGTAAAGGCTGAGACAGCATACTCATTATTAGATAATTCAAGCTTGGAGAAAATCATAGATAATCCAATAATATTGACCACAGAACTTGAACAGCAAGGGGCTTCATTATTTAAGACAAATTGTGCGGTTTGCCATGGTATTGCTGGAGATCTACAAGGAGGAACAGGGCCTGCGTTACTAGCTGCTCATTTCTCAGCAGCAGGAGTCAACTCCCCTGTTGATTTGACCTCTAAAGATACAAGAAATAAGACCAATGGAGAATTATTTGGAATTTTAACCAATGGGCAAGGTGTTGTGCCTGCGCCTGCGGATTCAGGTAATCCTGAAGCATGGACTTCTTTGACCAATATGCCATCATTCGGAAAACTACTGACTGATGATGATCGTTGGCTTATAGTCCATCATATTAGGAAAATCCAGAACTAATTATTTGGTTCTGTTTGAGAACCATCTGCTCGTTTCAGTGCTTTTCTTTGTAATTTAGTTAATTCTTCACTGATTGAAACAGGGTAGATAGCTGGTGTTGTTAAATGTTTATACTCAGCAGGTAATTTTTCAAATGATTTAGTGAAATGATCTTTTAGATTTTGTAAAGTTGGGCTTTGCTTGACTCGTTCACCGTTTTTAAACACTTCTTCTAATAAAGAGTATCCATCTGGATAAGTACTGGGATTTTCGCTTTCTAAGGCTAAAAGATCCTTTTCGAATAGACCTGCCTTGTTAAGGAATCGGTAAATTTGTTTGCGTCCGGCTATTGTTTCTTTTCCTGGGCTTAATTTTAGGACAGGTATACCATTATATTCAACTAGCTTATATACACAGTCAATAGATGGTGCATCACTGGAGGTGCCGATTCTTGTTCCGACACCGAAGCTATCAATAGGAGCTTGTATTTCTAGTAAATGTTCGATTATATGTTCGTCGAGATCACCACTGATTATAATTTTTACGTTCTTGAGATCAGCCTGGTCCAGTAAAGATCTCACCTCCTTGGCAAGTTTCCCAAAATCGCCACTATCCAAACGTATTCCTGTTAGCTCGTTACCTTCTTCTCGCATTTCGAGGGCTACTTTGATTGCATTTTTGGTACCTAATATCGTGTCGAATGTATCTACTAGAAAGGTGCTTGATCTAGGGAATGAATGAGCGTAGGCGCGGAATGCTTCAATTTCTGATTCAAAGCTGGTGATAAATGAATGACCCATAGTCCCAGATACTTTTTGGCCATATTTTGCAGCACCGTGAATATTCCCTGTGCTTTCAAAACCAACTATAGTTCCTGCCCTCACGAGTTTATCAGCAGCATCGAGCCCGTGTGTTCTTCGCGAACCAAATTCGCTAACCTTTTTGTCCTTTGCTGCATACATAACACGGGAAGCTTTAGTTGTTAAAACAGATTCTACGTTAACTCTATTCAGGACAAAATTCTCTATAATTTGAGCCTCAATTAAGGGAGCAGTTATTTCAAGTACAGGTTCTTCAGGAAAAAAAATCGAACCTTCTTTTATTGATCTCATACTTCCACTGAATCTCAGGTTACCTAGATATTCGAGAAATGGTTCACTAAAATGGTTTAATGATTTTAGGTAGGCAATATCTTTCTCGTTAAACTTGAGATTTTCTAAGTGGTTTAGTATATCTTCAACTCCGGAAAAAACGAGGTACCCTCGATTTTTGGGATATCGACGGATAAAGAGACTGAAAGTTGATTCAGCTGTTTGCGAATGTTCCCAATACGCTTGAGCCATAGTTAGTTGATAATAGGCTGCAAAAAGCGCTTGGGAAATGCTGTCATTATTTTTTTCCATAGAAACTCCCATAGAGGTTATAGTAGTAAATTATTACATACCTTCTTTGTAATTATTATCTTGGAAGTGAATCATCTTATTAAATAGTTGTATTTATATATAATTATAAGTCATTTAATAAATAGACGTTAAGTCTTTTAAAAGCTTACTTATCTGTTTTATTTAGAGACCCGAAATAGACCATACAATTAAAACTGGTAAGTATAGTTAGCCCAATTAGAATGCCGGCTACAATGTCTATTCGCAGATCAAGGGAGGAGTATAGATAACGGCGGACAGCTGCCGTTATAATCATCGCATTAATAAGGGTAGCTGCGTTAAATAAACTCAAGACCAGTTTTGAGCTTCTTTTACCTATAAAAAGGTCGTATAAACCCTCAAACGGGTTATCCATGAAATACCTTCCTTACTTCTATCTAAGATTTATAAACAGTATACTTAAATTTATGGTAACGACTGCTCTGTTGCAGGTCAAGGGAATGTAAATTTAAGAGTGTGTATTGTGCTATATTAAGAGCTTTCTAGAGCATTAGGGTTAAGTACATTAATAGGCTTATTCTTGAGGTATGCCATGATATTTTGGACTGATTCCCCGTAGAAAATTTCATAATTTTCTTGAGTGACATATCCTAAGTGAGGGGATAAAACCACGTTAGATAATTTCATTAAGGCGTGGTCTTTGGGAAGTGGCTCTGTATCAAAAACGTCAAGGCCAGCTCCAGCGATCATATTATGTTCAAGTGCAAAAATGAGATCTTTTTCATTAACGATTGGGCCTCTTGATGTATTGATAAGATAACTAGAAGGTTTCATAATTGATAATTCTTTTTTGCTGATAATTCCTCGTGATGTTTCATTTAATGGGATATGAATTGTTACGATATCTGATTGACTAAATAGTTCAGCCTTGGTCACGGATTTCCCGTTATAGACCTGTGCCCTTTCCTGGGTCATATTAGGAGACCAGACTAGGAGATTCATTCGGAATGCTGCTGCAATACTGGCAACATCCTTTCCAACTCTACCTAGTCCGACTAGCCCTAGGGTTTTTCCTTCTAGTCCAACCCCAATTGTGGTTTGCCAGTTCCCTTTTCTTATCAAATGGTCCTCTAAGCCTATATTACGTGTTGCGGCTAAAATCAGACCCCATGTGAGCTCGCTCGTTGAATGCCCGGGGCTGCGAGTTGAGCAAATAATAATGCCCATATCCGTTGCAGTTTCAATATCGATGTTTGCTTGTCTGGCCCCAGTTGCTGCTATGAGACGTAGATTTGGTAAATTTTCTAACACTGATCCTGGTAACCATGTACGTTCTCTCATAGTTACTAATATCTCGAATGGCCTCAATCTTTCAATAAGCAGTTTTTCGTTTGTCTCACCATTGTTGAATACGGTAGTATGGACATGCTTTGGAAGCGACTCCCAGTTACCGAAATCCAGACTCTTATTTTGATAGTCGTCCAAGATTGCTATTTCTATTACAGAAGAATTTCTCACAACCATTTTATTTCTCCTAAATTCTAGAACCTATTTTGAAAATCTTGAATGTCTTCTCTTATTTTTGGATAAACGGAACCTTAGCTTTCTTTGCCTTCTTGGTGATCCTGTATAGGGGGGCTGCATTTGATTCCGTGTATCTAAAGATGTTAGTGCAGTAAGATTACTAATAAATCCTTTTCCTGAAAAAATCCTTCGTACAGTTCCTATAGCGAATGTGAGCAAAAGGATAAGTGTAATTAATCTCAACAGATCAATAAAAGAAAAATCGTGTGGTATGTTCGAAGATAAAGCTTGAACCACTAACTGTGCCGTGATTCCTGATATGAGAACTCCGGCAATTAGAAAGGCTAAGCTCAGCATTCTTACATTCCGATTCCAAGCCAATATTGCCGCTCCTGTAATTATAGTTTGGAAGACTATTAATAATATTCTGATCAATTCAATATTAGTTGAGATATTTAAAGATTCTTGTTGAAGGACTACTGGTAAGCCTATGTTGGATCCCATTGAGTACAGAAAAATAAAGATAAAAGCATTGGACCATTCATTTTTAGCTATAGAACTCGCAATCATTACTGTTAATAGAGGACCTCCGAATGCTACTGCTAACATAGCACTGGATGGGTTTGATATGGCCATTGATTCTGTAGGAAGAGTTGCTGAAAGAAGAGCTTGCGTAGCCACAATACCTATTGCAATCCAGGAGTAGCTCCACCTAGGAACCCCTCTTGTACCTAAGAAAAAAGCTACGGAAAATAGTATTCCACATGAAATCAAGTAAGGGGGGCTAGATTTTAGTGGAGAAGAAAAAATAACAGACCAAATTGATCCTAAAATCAAACCTACGCTTAAAAGAATTAAGGGAGCTAATTCTCTTAAGGATGATTGGATAAAAGTCCGTTGTGTATGAGAAGATTCTTTGTTCAATGACATCACCTATATGTATATGCCTATAATGATACAGGATTATTGAGTAAGAGGATTTCTATTTTATGAATACGGCTAAATTGCTAAATACTCTATTATTAAACCAATCGATTATTTTTCTGTGTATTGCTACTTCTTTAATGACAACTGGCCAAGGAATTGCAGTTCCCATGGTTCCGTTGTTTGCAGATTCTTTTGGGATTACGGCAGGTCAAATAGGATTGGCTGTCAGTGCTTTTGGATTAGCAAGATTCATTACAAATATCCCAGCAGCTTTCATTTCAGATTCTAAAGGTCGACGATCATTGCTTATTTGGGGGCCCATTATCGGTGCAATTGGAAATGGGTTATCTGCATTTTCGAACTCTCTACCAACACTATTGATTTATAGATTTATTTCAGGTGTGGGATCGGCTGCTTTTATAACAGGAGGAGTAGCCTTTATATCTGATGTAAGTAAGATAGAGAACCGAGCTAGGATGATGAGTATTTTTCAAGGTAGTTTTCTCATTGGTATAAGTTTAGGCCCTGCTCTGGGTGGCATTATTGCAGAGTTTTGGGGGATGAGAGCGCCATTTATAGTTGTTGCGATACTTTCGTTTGCTAGTGGCATATGGGCATTTTTTCGCGTCCCTGAGACATTACAAAAAACTGATAATAAACTAAAAAGACAAGAAAATAATATTGGTAAGGGTTGGAGTTCTAATTTTTTGCTTAATTATGGATTTTTATTTAAAAAAGATTTTCTTTTGATAAGTTTGACATTTGCAGGGACATTTTTTACACGAGGAGGTGCTTTTTTTACACTGTTGCCTTTGAAGGCATCAAGAGAGCTGGGTCTTTCAGAAGGTAAAGTAGGTGGATTTTTAACTTTACCTTCAATTTTTACGTTTATGATGTTGCCATTAGTCGGTATTTTTTCAGATAAGTATGGGAGGAAAACGGTAATTGTTCCTGGAATTGCTTTATTTGCCTTTTCTTTGTTTGTACTTGGTTATAGTAATGATGTTTTACTTTTTGGAATAGGAATGATTTTATATGGAATTTCTCAAGGATTAGAAGGCCCAGCACCTATAGCTTATGTTTCTGATATCAGTTCTCCTGATAAACAAGCTATTGCGCAAAGTTTTGCAAGGTCGATAGGGGATTTTTCATTGCTATCTGCACCGCCCCTAATGGGAGTTTTATCAGATATGATTGGTACAGAGTATACACTTTATGCAAATGCTTTCTTAATGATGGCAATTTCTTTAACGTTTATGGTCTTCGCGTGGGACCCGATTCGTAATCCACGTGCGATTAATAAATAGTATTTCATTCGATCGACAGATTTTTTAATAAGATGGTGATATCAATGGTGCCACCACAATCGGCACACATATAACCCAAATTCATATTTAAGAATTCGTGACTATTAACTAATACTTACTTACTATTCCGATACGCAGAATTTAAATTGTTAGGCCACCCAGGCCAAGAAGTCCACGAGCATATTCAATTTCACCGACATGACGAAAACCATGGCTGAGGCAAATATTAAATAATCCGTCCCATAGAGACATTTCTGGCAATGGTTTTATCGTAACTTTACGCGAGTTGAATTGGGAGGGCGAGATTGTTCCAAGGTAGGTTTCTGATGCAGCCCAGACGCTTTGTTGATATTTGCGCCAAAGGACTAAATCCGTAAGTACAACTTGCGCTGCTTCATCCGCACTCATCCCAGTACCTTGAGATGTTCGATGTAGACCTAACTGCACATCAAATTCTCCCTCAGTCCATACTGTTGCCTTACCCTGGACAACAAAGTTCATAATGTTGTCCTCTGTTCGAACGTAATGCCAGAGACTAAAAAAAGGTGTGATACCACCATCACTGCTTTGCCAGTTCAATTGCTCAATGTTCATGTCAGTTGTTGCGTCATCAAGCATTCCGTGCATTGTCGTTAAGCCAGCGCGAAGGATTTCCAAAGGTCCCAACGGTTGTTCCATAAAGATTTCCTTACTTATGTCCTAGGTGAATTATTATCATAGTGCTAAGTTTATTCTTAATACTATGAGTTTAAGAAGATAACTAAGTTAATACCATAAATACCCTAATTCATATCTAAAAAAGAGTGGTGGGGCATCCTGGACTCGAACCAGGGACCTCAGTCTTATCAGGACTGCGCTCTAACCGGCTGAGCTAATGCCCCCTATATGCACGACCATCAGTCTATATACCAGTCTTAGGTCAGTCAAAGGGAATCACATGGTTTGCGTCATGTTGAGATCACTTATTTGATAATACATGGTATTGTTGTATCAAGTCTAATCTAATTTATATAGGAGATTATTCTAATGGCAATCGAATCCATTATAGTAAAAGGCGCTAAAGAGAATAACCTAAAGAATATTGATGTTGTAGTACCTAGAGATAAACTAGTTGTTATAACAGGAGTGTCTGGATCCGGTAAGAGTTCACTTGCTTTTGATACAATATATGCCGAAGGTCAAAGACGTTATGTAGAATCTCTATCTGCATATGCTCGTCAGTTCTTGGGGCGCATGGAAAAACCCAATGTTGAGTCTATTGAAGGCTTATCCCCTGCAATTTCTATAGACCAAAAAGGTGTTTCTAATAATCCTAGATCAACGGTGGGGACTGTAACAGAGATTTATGATTATCTGAGGTTGCTTTATGCAAGGATAGGAACACCACATTGCCCTAAATGTGGTAAAAAAATTGAGAATCAAACGGTTCAGCAAATTGTAGATTTGATCCTTGCTGAAGATGAAGATACTCGATTAATGGTAATGGCTCCAATGGTGACACGGCGAAAGGGAGAGCATCTAAATATTTTTGAGGATGCAAAAAAAAACGGATTTGTTAGGGTGAGAGTTAACGGTGAAATTAAAGATCTCTCTGATCCAATTAAATTAAATAAACAAAAATGGCACACCATTGAAATAATTGTAGATCGATTGGTCATTTCACATCATTCTGAAGATTTAAGGAATAGGATTTCAGATTCTGTTGAGACAGCTTTAGGATTGGGAGACGGGGTTGTTAAAATTGTTCATTCTGATACAGATGAAGAGTTTTTATTTAGTGAACATTTTGCTTGTGTTGATTGCGGTATATCTATCGATGAAATTGAGCCTCGAACTTTTTCATTTAATAATCCCCAAGGAGCTTGCCCAGAATGCACGGGTTTGGGCTACAAGCTGGAAATCGAATCAGCTTTAGTTGTACCGGATCGATCATTGTCTATATTAGAAGGCGCTGTATCTCCTTGGAGTAGAGCGGGAACAATGGCACCATGGTATAAGTCGATTTTAACATCAGCTGCAGATTTGATTGGAGCCGACGTTAACCAACCTTTTTCAGATTATACGCAGCCGCAATCAGATTTTATTTTATTTGGCCAGGGATCAAAGCAAAATATAAAAAAACTTAAAGTAGCTCATCGAACACGTAGCGGGCGGGTAATTAATTTTGGCACCAAATTTGAAGGTGTAATTCCTAATCTTGAAAGAAGACATCGCGAGACTACATCTGATCGCCAGCGCCGCGAGATTGAACGATTTATGGTTAAGAAAGCTTGCCTGCTGTGTGAAGGTAAGAGGCTTAGCGCAGCATCTTTGGCTGTCACAATTGGTATTGATAATATAAATGATGTGACTAAATTATCGATAGCTAGGGTCAAATTATGGGTTGAACAACTCCAATCGGAAAATACTTTTCTGAGTGAGCGTGAAAAATTGATTGCTGAACAAATTCTAAAGGAGATATACTCGCGGCTAGAATTCTTAGTGAATGTAGGCCTTGAATATCTTACCTTAGATAGAACGGCTTCAACTTTATCCGGTGGAGAGTCTCAAAGGATTCGGTTAGCAACTCAGATTGGATCAGGTCTTGTGGGTGTTCTTTATATATGTGATGAGCCATCGATTGGATTACATCCGGTAGATAACCAACGATTAATAGAGACTTTGAAAACTTTGCGAGATATTGGCAATACAGTGATTGTTGTCGAACATGATGAGGCAGTTATGAGGGCTGCTGATCATATAATTGATATAGGACCAGGAGCTGGTGAGCATGGTGGCAATTTAGTCGCTGAAGGTGATATTGATGCAATAAATTCTTCGGCAATGTCTGTAACTGGAGCATACCTGAGTGGGCAGAAGGTAATTCCAGTTCCCTTAAAACGGAGAAAATTTGATAAAAAAAATGTACTGAAAATTAATAATGCGAGAGCCAATAACCTGAAGAAAGTGGATGTAAGTATTCCATTAGGAATACTTACTTGTATTACAGGAGTTTCAGGATCTGGTAAATCCACCTTAATTAACGAGGTGTTATATAAGAATTTGGCGCAAAAACTATATAAAGCTAAAGAAATCCCCGGATTATCAGATGGGATTGAGGGGATCGATAAAATAGACAAAGTAATTAATATTGATCAGTCTCCAATTGGTAGAACTCCTAGATCGAACCCAGCCACGTATGTAGGGGCTTTCACACCGATTAGGCAATTGTTTGCTTCCGTCCCAGAGTCTCGTGTGCGGGGATATAAACCGGGTCGATTCTCATTTAATGTGAAAGGTGGCCGCTGTGAGACTTGTAGTGGTGAAGGGTACCAGACTATAGAAATGCAATTTTTACCAGATGTGATTGTACCGTGTGAAGTATGTGTAGGAGCACGGTACAATCGTGAAGCTTTGGAGATCAAATTTAAAGATCTTAGTATTGCTGATATTTTGGATTTAACTGTCGAAGCCGCGGTGCCTATTTTTGAAGCTTTCCCAGCAATTTTTAATCGTTTGAAATTGATGTCTGATGTTGGTTTGGGATATATGAGGCTTGGACAGCCTGCAACTACATTATCTGGAGGGGAAGCTCAGCGAGTAAAATTGGCAACTGAGTTATCTAAGAGACCTACTGGGCGGACTCTTTACATATTGGACGAACCTACAACAGGGCTAGCTTTTTCTGATGCTCATAATTTGCTAGATGTTCTTCATAGACTAGTTGATGTTGGTAATACTGTTCTTTTGATTGAACACCATCTTGACTTGATAAAGAATGCTGATTGGATCATTGACTTAGGGCCAGGCCCAGGTGATAAGGGCGGAGGGCTAGTTGCAGAAGGTACACCAGAGGATATTGTGAAAGTTGCCGATAGCTACACGGGACAATATTTAAAAGATGTATTAAATACTTCTACTTCGATAAGAAGCTTATAATCTATTGGGCTGGAGATATAATTTATGGGGCAAACGGTTCCGCAAAATCAGGTACAAGAGATCATTAGATCATTTAATATAGCTGATTTATTAGATTTGAGGTTAGATACTTTTGCTAGCTATGCATTTATCGTTATAGGGATTGCACTTTGTGTAGCTGGGTATATTCTCTACCGATGGATGATAGCTCTTACTCTTTCAGCATCTGGGACAACAGCTTTTTTCCTGTTTATACCTGCTTTCGAAGATGAAAAAGCTGCTTTATGGACTTCTACTGCTGGTGTTTTTTTAGTTCTCTTGATCGGCGGCTGGGTTTTACACCATATAGGTATTTTCTTGATAGGGATGGTTTCTGGGGCTGGTATAGGGATTTGGTTCTGGATAGTTAGCTCAGGTAGGTTTTCACTTGTGACTGAATCTACAACATCAGGAGTTTTTCAGAGCGTGGATAGATTAGTTCTCGAGCAGTACGAATTGATTCCACTAGCGGCGACAGTTTTTTTCCCGTCGATTGCAATTGGATTTTTAGCTGTATCCTGGGAAAGAAGGTTAGTTAATTTAGTATCTGTTTTTTTGGGAGGGACATTAATAGCTTTAGGTATAAGCCATATATATGCTGGTGATGCAATCTTAAGGTGGCTGGCTGTTTTACCAGCGTTTTGCATGGCCGTGGGTTTATATTTGAATAGAACTGCTAAAATAAAGAAAGATTCTTGAAAAGGCACTATTGAATTTGAGTGATAGTAACAAAAAAATACCCCTATTAATCGGCACTTCAAATGTGGCGAAAGCAATCCGTTTAGAAAAATGTTTTAATGAAGGTTTGTTTTTTCCTGGTAATTCAGCGTCTTATATTTCAAATAATATATACGAAGAAATAGGTTCGAACCACTTAGATATAGCAAAAAATAAGGCATTATATTGGTCGAAAATTAGTGAAGGTTATGCTGTTTCTAGCGATGGAGGATTATCGATCCCGAGTTTATCTCAAAATTGGGATAGTGTAAGAACTCATCGTTTTGCAGGAGAGGATGTAGGCGATCATATTAGAGTTAATAAAATGTTAGATATGATGGACCATCTTACTGGAGAAGATAGAAGGGCTTCTTGGATTGAATCTGTAGCATTAGCATACAATGGCGTTCTAATAGAGAATTGGTCGGCTGAAAGTTCTTTTGGAATTATTAATAGAAAGGCCTCAAAAAAAAGCATAGAGGGGTTTTGGGCAGCCAAGCTTTGGTATTTCCCTAGTCTAGATAAGTTTTATTCTGAATTATCAGAGAGTGAACTTGAGGTGATTGGAGATACTTGGGCTTTGTTGAAGAAACTTATTAAAAACTGGTCTGGGAACGTGGACTATCAGAAAATGAAAAACAGAGTCATTTAGGTAGCGAAATATACTGGTTATTTAATTCTAATAATCCATCTTTTTCTAATTGTTTGATTATTTTTTTCAATAGAGCATGATCATTAATAGGAATAAGATCATGCTCTAAAGTCTCAATAATTGTATTTATATGTATATGAATACTTGAATCCCTTAAGGCGTTTATAATTTTTCCTCGGTAATACCTGGTTGATCCTTCAAAGCGCTCAATTTTCAAATCTCTAGTTTTCAAGTGGGGGTTTTGGTACTGGGTTAATTTATCTGCTGAAATACACATGTTGTTAACAGGGCAAGAAGAGCATTTGGCTTTTTTTGATGTGCATATAGCGGATCCTAAATCCATAATAGCTTGATGCCAATTGGAAGAATTTAAGCTGGGAGTTAAATATTTTTCAGCTAATTCCCAACCTCTTTTAATGTCTGTAGGTTTAGGGCCATCATTAATACGTCCCAAGACTCGTCTTATATTTATATCAGCAACTGGAATATTAATTTTGAATGCAAAATTGGATATGGCAGCTGCCGTATATTCTCCGATACCTGGCATTTTTATTAATTTACTGTAGGCGTGTGGTATATGGCCGTCGTAATTATCCATGATAATGTTCGCGGTTCGATGCAAGTTTACGGCTCTTCTATTGTAGCCTAAGCCTCTCCATGCTTTGATGACATCACTCAATGAGGCATTGGATAAAGAGTCTATGGTGGGGAATTGATTCATGAAAGAAGGGTATATAGCTAGTACTCTATTTACATTTGTTTGTTGAAGCATGAACTCAGAAACTAGGATATCGTACGGGCTAATTATAGCTTTTCTCCATGGTAAATCGCGACCATAATCCGAGTACCATTTAAGAATTGATCTATGTATTTTATTTATAGTATGCTTTCCCATCTTGGTATATTAGGCCAACTCATAATTTACGTATATATGGAATCCAATCTTGATATCATAAGTAAGAAGAAATAAAGTATCAGGAAATCCGTATAATTAGCTTCTTTTAGTTGACTGTTCTAGATGTATGAAAGTAGAATTCATTCTATTAGGGGACTTATATGAATATCCTCTTTATCATCCTATATTTAGAGAAGGAGAGTTAGCTCATGACATTATCTTCATTAAAAGGTAAGGCAGCTTTAGTAGGGGTTGGTTGGACACCAGCCATACGTAAGTGGCCTGATAAAACTCAAAGAGGAATGCAAGCTGACGTGGCTGCAATGGCAATTAAAGATGCCGGATTAAGATTAGAAGATATTAATGGCCTAGTAACTGAAGCACCTGGTGGAGAGGATGGCAATAACTGGCCTGCTATTATGGCAGACTATATTGGAATCAAACCTACTATGGCGAGTGGCGTCAATAATATGGGCGCAACTGGTACAACAGGTATTGTTCTAGCAGCAACATGGGTTGCTAGTGGTTTAGCCGACACTGTTCTTTTAATGTTCGGTGGTAACCAAGGGACGCAACCACGGGTGGCTCCTAGAGGGAATCCTTTTATAGATACTTACGGACCTGTAGTAGCAGCAAATGGGTGGTATGCTCAAGTTGCTAGAAGGCACGCATTTGAGTATGGAACAACAGATGAACAGCGATTTAAAGTAGCAGCAGATCAAAGATTTAATGCACAAGTTACACCTGGATCTGCATTTAGAGATCAGCCAATCACAGTTCAGGATGTAGCAGATTCCAGATATGTTGCTGACCCCTTAAGGTTACTTGAATGTGTTATGCCATGTGCTGGTGGAGGAGCAATGATAGTTACTACTCCAGAGAAAGCAAGGGCTATGAAGCATAAGCCAGTTTATCTTTTAGGCGCAGGCCATAATACGGATCATAATGATTTAACGTGGGCTGATCGAATAACTAGAACACCAGCAGTAGTATCAGCTCCAAGAGCATTTAATATGGCTGGATTAAAGCCAGCAGATATGGACTTTGCTCAAATTTATGACTGTTACACAATAACGGTTATGGTTACTCTTGAAGATGCAGGGTTTATGCCTAAAGGTGAGTCTGGTCCTTGGTATGAGGAAAACGATACAACATATAAAGGTAACTTTCCTGTGAACACGCATGGAGGGCAACTTTCTTACGGTCAGCAAGCCGGTAATACTGGTGGTTTTTCCCAACCTATGGAAGCCACTTTGCAACTCATGGGAAGAGGCGGTGACCGCCAAGTAGAAGGTGCAACGACAGGCTTTGTTAATGGTTGAGGGGGTATATTGAGCAAGTTTTGCTCTATCGTACTTACTAACGATGAAAGTTTAGCAAGATCATAACGAAGAAGTTTTAATATTTATTAATAAAATTAATAAAGGAGTTTTATTATGGCACAACAGCCACAGAAACCAGTACCAGTAGCCGATGCAGTGACAGCGCCTTTTTGGGAAGCAACTAAAGAAGGTAAATTAATGGTTCAACGAGATATTGATACTGGAAAGGTATTCTTTTACCCTCGAGAGAGAAGCCCTTTTAGTCTCTCAGATCGATTAGAGTGGGTTGAAGTAAGTGGGAAAGCAAGAATATATAGCTTCATTGTAGTGCGACAACCTGGTAATCCAGCTTTCGCTCCAGATGTACCGTATATTTATGCGATTGTTCAGTTGGATGAAGGGCCAAGAATGAACGGTAATGTTCTTGGGATTCCGATTGAAGATGTAGAAATAGATATGAGGATAGAAGTCTTCTTTGAGCCACGAGGTGATCAGATGATTCCTCAATGGAAACCTATTGGAGCTCCCGACCCTGTTCGTGGAGGAGCATCTGATGGATCTGTAGATGAAGATGGTACAGTAGCTAGTGATCCTAATTCATATTAGTTAGAACATAAAAAGGCCCGCTCTTAGTTAAAAGGAGCGGGCCTTTTTTATTTGTCTCGCCAAGTTTTATTCTTCTAAATCTTTAGGGCCTTTGTTCAGCCACGGTTCTTTTTTGAACTTAGTTCCTAAGTGTCTTTGGATTTCTCTCCATTTACGCTCATCACCTGGTGTTATGAAAGTGATGGCTTGGCCACTTTGTCCCATACGCCCGGTACGTCCTACGCGGTGTGTGAAATTTTGTTGAGTGTCTGGTAAATCAAAATTGATGACCTGCCCAATACCATTAAAATCGAGGCCTCGAGCTGCTACATTTGTTGCTATTAATATAGGTGTTTTGCCTGACCGGAAATTATTCATGACTTGTTCTCTTGCTCGTTGGCTTAGATTACCTTGTAAAGCTTCGACAGGGTACCCTAGGGATTTGAGCGTTTTTGCTAATTTTTTAACTCCATGTTTTGTTTTCCCAAATACGATTGAAGGATCTTTACTACTTTGCTTTAGTAAAGTTTGGAGTGCATTTATTTTTTCATTTGCTTGGATTGTATAAATAGTATGTTCAATTGAGGGTGCGCTATCTAATTCAGCGTCAACCTTAATGATTAAAGGGTTATTTAAATGGCGGGTTGATGCATCTGTGACCCAGTTTGGCATTGTCGCAGAAAACAGAGCTGTTTGCCGTGTACGTGGAGTTTTTGTGAGCACTGTTTCAATATCCTTTAAGAAACCTTTATCTAGCATTTCATCGGCTTCATCAAGGACAAAGAATTTTACGAAATTTAAGTTTAGGTTTTTTTGTCTTAAGTGATCTAATGTTCTTCCAGGTGTCCCGACTATAATATGAGTACCCCTCCTGAGTGCACTCCGTTCTGGATTCATCGAGTGCCCCCCGTACAACAAGGAAACTGAAATATTTTCTGGAGCTGCCAGAGATTTAACAACGGTTGCAACTTGTATCGCTAGTTCACGGGTCGGTACTAAAACTATTCCTTGAACTTTATTCAAGAGAGGATCACATTGAGTTACCATTGGCACAGCAAAAGCTAACGTTTTGCCAGAGCCAGTTCGTGCCTGTCCTATTATATCTCTCCCTTGCAGGAGGGCAGGTATTGATTGTTGCTGTATAGGTGTAGGAACACTGATATTCATGGAAGAGATTGCTTTCTTCAAGCTAGGGCTAATTTCCATACTCTCAAACTCTTCGGATAATGGAATGGAGTTTTCAATATTCTCTTGAGAATCTAATTTATCCACCCGCGAGGACTCATAGTTACCGGTGTGAGTTTTTTTGTGCCCTTCATCAGGGTTACGGGTTTTAAAAGTTAGATTGCCAGACTGTTTTTTTGCACTACTTTGTTGTTCTTTGAAACAATCTGTACAGTAAACAGCTCTGTCAGGGCTTGGTTTGAACGGAACAAAAGTGGACTCGTTACATTTAGTGCAAATAGCTTTAAATGATTGCTTTCGGCTATCTTGACGTCTTCTGACGGAAGTTGATTTTGAGGGCATGGGGATACTCCTTAATTGTCCAGGGGTTGTAAAAATATGTGTGTGATGACTTAATGGTTACAACGATGGTAGATTATTTACTGTAAATACTTATATATCCTTATTGGAAAGGCTTGTCTGTTTCATCCACTATAGCAGAGATTAAGACAATACACAGCTTTGTGAGAGAATACTTAATAGGAGGGCTCTTAAATGGATAATGTATATGTTATAAGAAATCTAATGGGCAGGGTTCGTGAATCGTTCTTAGATGTCATGGATAATGTTACACAAGAAGTTGCTGACTGGCTTCCCCCGGGAGAAGCGCATCCGATCAGGATGAGTAATTTACATCTTTTATGGGCAGAAGATCGTTTCATCAATGTGTTCATTAAAGAAACTTCTACGGTTTGGGCTGATATTGGGATGGGTGAAAAGGCGGGCGTTCAACCCGGGCGTATTCCAAATGTTGAATGGGCTCGCTCCACCGAAGTAGATATCTATGAATTAAGAGATGTGTATATGCCGAAATTATTTGCAAGTACAGATGCTTATTTGTCTATGATGAATAGTGATGATCTGGATAAACCTGTTAAATCTGATGTTGAATCGATCAATGGCCTTCCAATTGGTGAAGCTTTGATCAGATTTGCCTTACATAGTGCCAACCACATTGGCGAAATTTCATCGCAGAAAGGTGCCCAAGGGATAAAAGGATATAGCTTCTAATGAATCAGCTGTAGGTTTATGTATCTATATTGAGAGTTTCAAGCTGATCTGAAAAATCTTCCCATTCTTCTAGTAAAGCGGCTGCTTGTTTTTGTAGAGTTTTATGTTGTTTAGCAGATTCTTTAAGTTGCTCTTGAGTATCAAAGCTTGCTGGATTTACAAACATTGATTCCATTTTTTTGATATGAGAATCCGTGGTTGCTAGTTCTGATTCAATTAACTTGATTCGTTTACTGATAGTTTTTTTTTGGCTCTGCAGTTTTTGTTTTGCTATTTTCTCAGATGAACTTAGTTTTCGGGGCCGCTTTAATCCCTCTGTAGGTTTTAATTTAGATTTATTAACGTCCTGCGAGGTTAAATAAGATTCATAATTCCCTTCAAAAACTGTGGGAGTGCCATTTTCTATACTTATTATTTTATTGGCAACTTCTTTTATTAACATACGATCGTGGGTAATAAAACAAAGAGTCCCCTCGTAATCACTTAACGCATCCGTCAATATCTCTCTAGAAGCTATATCTAAATGGTTTGTAGGCTCGTCTAAGAATAGTAAATTGATAGGCTGTAATAGTAACTTAGCGAGAGCAATTCTTGCCTTTTCTCCACCTGACAATACAGATATTTTCTTATTTATGTCATCTCCACTAAATAGAAATCCCCCTAGTATATTCCGAAGATTTTGAGTCTTTTGAGTCTTAGAGGATTCTTGTAGTTCTTGTATAAGAGTATTGTTAACGTTAAGTAATTCAAGTAAATGCTGTGCATAATATCCACTTACCACATTCATACCAAGGTTACGTGTTCCATTGTCAAAAGAGATTGCACCAGCAAGTACTTTTAGGATAGTGGATTTTCCTGCACCATTGGGGCCTACTAATGCTATTTTATCTCCACGGTTTAATGATAGATTCACTTGATTTAAAACGAGATTCTCAGAATAAGATTTATGGATATTCTCTAATTTAATTACATCGTATCCACTTCTAGGAGGTTGCGGGAATGAATACCTGACCTTTTTGGTTATCCTAGGAATATCGATAATTTCTATTTTCTCTAGAGCTTTTAATCTACTTTGTACTTGACCTGCCTTGCTAGCTTTGGATCGGAAACGGTCGACAAATTCCATTTGTTTCTCTATATGTTTTTCTACCCTTTTTGCAGTTGCCTGCTTTGTAATTAGGGTGGATTCTCTCATTTTTATATATTCATCATATGATCCATTTTGGATAGTTACTTCCCTAGGTTCTATCGCTAATATCTTAGTGGCAACGGAATTTAGAAAGGCTCGATCATGAGATGTAACAATGATGATTCCGTTAAAGTGTAGTAAGTATTTTTCGAACCATATTGTTGCATCTAGGTCGAGATGGTTGGTAGGTTCATCTAAAAGCAGTACATCTGGTTTGGAAAAGAGTATTTTCCCCAGTGCGGCTTTCATAATCCAGCCTCCGCTAAATTCATTTACAGGTCTGTAAGAATCTCCCTCTTTAAATCCTAGTCCTGATAATATTGCCTTAGCTTCATGCTCTGAATGTTTTTCGTCGTAGGTTTCTAATAGGTTATTAATTTCTCCTAGGCGGGTTAGCAGTACATCATTCTTAGCATAATTGGATGTTTCAGCGAGATTATTGTGTATATCAATTAACTCTTTTCTAAGAGAGATAATGTCACTTGGTTCTTCTAGTACGTCTTCTATTAGAGTTTGGTTATCGGATGGTAATATTTCTTGTTCTAAATATGAAGTAACAAGATTCTTATTGAGGGTTATTTTGCCACTGTCAGAGTTTACAACTCCTGAAATTATTTGCATAAGAGTAGATTTTCCTGATCCATTTGCACCTATAAGCGCAATTCGATCCCCTCGGTTAGCAGTAAATGAAATGTTAGAGAACAGTAACCTGTCTCCATATCTTTTGCTTAGATTTGTTATTTTTAGCATCTGACTTTACTCACTGATAGTTCAAGGTGTTGTAAACTTTGCGGCCTCACCAAAATAATGGAGTACCGGAACAAAGTTCTAACATATTCTTGGGCGTATGTTAGATTGGATATTTTAATTTAGCAATAAATGAATTATTTATTAATTATTTATTAACCTTAACAACTGAATAGTGGGAGGAAGAGGCTTTCCGAATAATCCTTAATCTTTCGATCTTTTTTGAGTATTAAATACTCAGTAACAGTGACTTTTTTGCCCTGTTCTAGATTTTAGTCGGGGCTCCCTCCGATTTAACTAATAGCTAAACCGGGTCATGCCTCTCAGACACCAAACCATCGAACAGGAATTCACTGACCGACCTAGGAGTCTTTTTCTTGCGAAAAAGGCTTCTCCCTAGAAAGGAGGTGATCCAGCCGCAGCTTCCGCTACAGCTACCTTGTTACGACTTCGTCCCAATCACCAACCCCACCCTCGGCACCTACCTCCGCGAACGGTTGGTACGGTGACTTCAAGTGTTGCCAGCTTTCATGACGTGACGGGCGGTGTGTACAAGGCCCGGGAACGTATTCACCGCACCATGCTGATATGCGGTTACTAGCAGCTCCTACTTCATGCAGGCGAGTTTCAGCCTGCAATCTGAACTGGGGCCGGTTTTGATGGGATTCGCTTCACCTCGCGGTTTCGCAGCCCGTTGTACCGGCCATTGTAGCGTGTGTGTAGCCCTAGGCGTAAGAGCCATGATGACTTAACGTCATCCCCACCTTCCTCTCCGTTTTGCGGAGCAGTCTCATCAGACACATGTAACTGATAACAGGGGTTGCGCTCGTTGCGGGACTTAACCCAACACCTCACGGCACGAGCTGACGATAGCCATGCAACATCTGTGCAAGTTCCCGACTTTACGGGTCGTTACCCTTTCAGGTTCCTACTTCAAGCATGTCAAGCCTAGGTAAGGTTCTTCGCTTTGCATCGAATTAAACCACACGCTCCGCTGCTTGTGCGGGCCCCCGTCAATTCCTTTGAGTTTTAGCCTTGCGGCCGTACTCCCCAGGCGGAGTGCTTAACGCGTTAGCTACGGCACAGAGGGGGTCGATACCCCCTATACCTAGCACTCATCGTTTAGGGCGTGGACTACCCGGGTATCTAATCCGGTTTGCTACCCACGCTCTCGTGCCTCAGCGTCAGAAATGGCCCAGAAGGTCGCCTTCGCCACTGATGTTCCTTCCGATATCTACGCATTCCACCGCTACACCGGAAATTCCACCTTCCTCTGCCATCCTCTAGCTCGATAGTATCTGCTGACCTCTCCCAGTTGAGCCGGGAGCTTTCGCAACAGACTTTTCGTGCCGCCTGCGCACCCTTTACGCCCAATAAATCCGGACAACGCTTGGCCCCTACGTATTACCGCGGCTGCTGGCACGTAGTTGGCCGGGCCTTATTCGCTGGGTACCGTCATTTTATTCTTCCCCAGCAAAAGGGGTTTACAACCCAAGGGCATTCATCCCCCACGCGGTGTCGCTGCGTCAGGCTTTCGCCCATTGCGCAAGATTCCCTGCTGCTGCCTCCCGTAGGAGTGGGGGCCGTGTCTCAGTCCCCCTCTGACCGATCATCCTCTCAGACCGGCTACCCGTCATAGCCTTGGTGAGCCTTTACCTCACCAACAAGCTGATAGGCCGCGAGTCTCTCCTCTGGTGACCGAAGTCTTTGGTCATGATACTTATGTACCATGACATTATGCGGTATTAGCCATAGTTTCCCATGGTTGTTCCCCGCCAAAGGGCAAGTTACTCACGTGTTACTCAGCCGTCCGCCGCTAAATTGCCCGGGCAAGCCCGGGTTCTTTCGCTCGACTTGCATGCATGAAGCGCACCGCCAGCGTTCGTCCTGAGCCAGGATCAAACTCTCTATAAAGTTATCCTAATCTCGAATTATTGTTTAAGAAATTGAACGGAAAGCCTTTGGCCTTCCTCTCACTATCCAATTGTTAAGGTAAAACAGCCCGCATATAGCGGGCGTAAAAAGAATCCTATTATTTAGTGGGCGGTTGTGTCAAGGGAAAAATTGGTCGATAATATCTATATTCGTCTTTATACCAGCAATTGCTGTATTATTTCTCTTTAAATGTAAATAAAAATTCTATTGTGTGCTCAAGGATTGATTTTGGCCTCTTTTGATTTGCAGACTATTTTCTTGAAGTCGATAAGGTTATTTTCTTTAATAATTGTGATAGTTGCTTTTTTTGTCAGTTTTGGGTGTTCATATTCTTCTGAAACAATCGCTGATTCAAATACAACTGATTCTAGGATTTTAACGGAAGACTTAGCTATTGCCCCAGACTTTACTTTAATTGATCAATTCAATGGAGAATTTACTCTAAGCCAAAAAAAAGGTGATGTTGTTTTATTATTCTTTGGATATACTTTGTGCCCTGATATTTGTCCGACAACATTGGTTAAGTTAAATAATGTTGTCACCCGAAGAGAATTAGAAGGTAAAGTTGATGTAATTCTTATAACAGTAGATCCGGGGACAGATACTCCAGAACGCCTTTATGATTATATTAGTAGATTTAATTCTTCTTTTATTGGGCTGACAGGTGAGTCGGATGAATTAAAAAGAATACAGGCTGATTATGGGGTGTATAGCGCTTCTACCCATGAGCATGAAGATGCCCAGGTGGATCATTCGTCGTACATCTACTTGATAAATAGAGAAGGATATCTTGTTGGATACTACGATGACAAAACTTCAACTGAACTATTATATTTAGACTTAATACAGGTTGTGAATAATTAGCTAATATGTGAGGCTGCCTTTTATTGATAGGATAATGACTATGACTGATATGCAAGATAAACTTTTTGGTTCTAGTGGAGCACTGGAGGCTCTTTCTAGAATAGATACCGATATAAAATCAACTCTTTCAAAATATGGTAATCCTCCTGATCGTTCCTTGCCAGCAGATTTTGATACTCTTGCACGAGCTATAGTGGGGCAACAAGTTTCACGCGCAGCAGCATCAAGTATATGGGGAAAGATGGAACAAGCTGGTATGACAAGCTCTTCCGTAATCTGTGAGATGGCTGCTGAGGACTTAAGAAACTTAGGTCTTTCACTTAGAAAAGCTGAATATATTATAGGTATAGCGCAAGAGGTTCAGACTGGCACGCTTGATTTCAGTCTCTTAAATAAGATGTCAGGTGAAGAAGTTCATGAAAGATTAATTCAAATCAGAGGGGTTGGATCGTGGACGGCTGAAAATTATCGACTTTTTGCTCTTGCTGATATGGATGCTTGGCCATCAAACGACATAGCCCTGCAGGAAGGAATGCGTAGATTGAAATCACTTGATGAAAGACCTGGACCAAAAGAAATGGATATTCTAGCAGAGAAATGGAAGCCATATAGAGGAGCTGGCGCACTCGTACTGTGGCATCTTTATGGCATCATTGTTAGAAAGGCGACCTTGTCAGATATTTAGGGTTTTGGTAATCGCAGTGATTAGGTAGTTGTTAAGAGAATCGAATGAGATGAGAAACATATATCGTTGCTCTCATTGACGTAAAACACGTAGAACTCCATAATATTTAAGAGAGATAGGATTGTTCTTTACAGTCTCTAATATAGGAGCGTAGCTCAGCCTGGCCAGAGCGATGGTCTCCAAAACCATTCGTCGGGGGTTCGAATCCCTCCGCTCCTGCCACTAATTTATTAATAAATTGGTGATGTTTTCTTCCTTAATTTGGGCAGTGTGATCCCATGGGGGGTATTCTCATACCGCATGTGCCACAGTAAGTTATTGGACCCATGAAGACTACATCCTAAAAACATTTTATGTCATAAATATAAGATAAGAGTATATTATAATTATTATCGCAAAAATAGGAATCTTTAAGAGAATTAAATGAAGTATCCCTGGATTGGTAATCTATCGAATCTTTTTACGAAGATTGTGATTCCTCTTTTATTTGTAACGCCACTTATAGTCAGCACAGACACGATTTATCCTCATGTAGTAGGAAAAGTTATATATTCACGAACTTTGATAGAGATAATTTTTAGTATTTGGCTTATTACTTTAATAAAAAACCGTTCTTATAGACCTAAATTAGATTGGGTATTATTAATTCTTGTTTTGTATATCCTGTCTGGAGTGCTTAGTTCTATATTTGGGGTTAATTTTATGCAAAGCATCTGGGCTGATCATGTTCGGATGCAAGGTGTATGGGATGATATTCATTGGGTTGGGCTTATTGTTATTATTGCGTCGTTGGTTAAGGACGAATCAAGTTGGAAGTATTTATTTCATTCTAATCTAATAGTAGCTACGATAATTTCCCTCATTTCCGTGATGCAGGCTTTTGGGGTTTCTTTCCTACCGGCAATTTACCCTAACTGTAGTATCGATTCATCTTTGGGTAATCCATCGTACATCGCTAGTTATTTAATGGTTAATATTATTCTCGTATCAGGTTTACTTATTCAGTCTTTTCTAAATGAAGAAAAGGCGATAGATGATACCCCTATGGGTATTTTGAATCCGTTTCAATATTTCACAAAAATTCGAAGCCTATATTTCCTTGCATTGATAATTTTTTCCTGGGTATTTTTCTTGGCAGCATCTAGAGGGGCTCTAATAGCATTAACTACTGGATTTAGTCTAACGATTTTAGTTTTGGCAATTTCGCGTGGACTTATTTCTCCAAAGCCAATAATAATTGGGTTTAGTTCATTAATGTCCTTACTAGTTGTTTTTTTCGCTTTTGATATAGGGGTAGGACTACCCCATGCAGAATCTTGTCAAACATATTGTGATCACAGTATTGATCTAGAGTGCGTTACATCATTACCGGAAAGTTTTTCTGATGGGTTAGGGCTCTCGTTTACTAGCACTCCACAGGATTCTCTCAATACGGCACTAAAAGATAACGATCCTACTACTAATGTGTTAGGCCCTCGATATCTTATCTGGAAAATCGCGGTATCCGGATTTAGAGAAAAACCAATTTTGGGATGGGGACCAGAAAACTTTGGACGAGTATTTGATCGGTATGCGCCATATTCTTCTTATGAATACGATAATTTAAATGCTGATAATGCTCATAATAAACTTCTGAATCAATTGGTAGAGAGGGGAGGATTGGGGATATTAATATATCTTTCTATGTGGTTGGCGCTGCTAATAGGTTTATATAGGGCTAAGGTTGATTATTCGCAAGAAGTAGTGAAATTTACTATATTCACGGCATTGGTTGCTTTTTTTGTGCAGTCAATTTTTCTTTTTGACACACCCACTAATAATTTACAATTAGTAATGTTGACTAGCTGGGTAATTTCTTGGTATTGGAATAATGAAAAAGAGAGTATAAAAGTGAGTTCAGATATACGAGCTCCTGGATTTGGAAGATTATTAAGTTATTGGGATTATTTTCAAGAGAGAATATCTCGTGTGTTCCCATTTATAATGACCGTAGTTATATGTCTAACATTATTTTCATTGTATTCCACCGCTTATAATCCTTATTGGAGCGCAAACTCATATCTGGATTCAAAGAATAGCTATAACGTAGAAGATAGAATTTCTAAAGCGAGGAAAAGCCATGATTTGTTTCCTCAGAATTCTCTTAATGCTCGAATCGTTACTTTGCAAGATTTATCAAGATTATGGCCGAATCTTAGTATTCAAGAGCAGGCTATCGTTATGAGTTATGTTGAGGATCAAAAAATAGTTTCTAAATCAACCTGGCCAGGTAATGTAATTTTATTGCAGGCGGTCTATGCAATACCCCAAATAACTAGCACTTCGCAGATTGAGTTGGATACAGTCGCACCAGCTATAGAAAAAATGTTTGAAATAGCCCCTTACAGAGCCACCACTCATCATTTCTTGGCTACACAGTTAGCGCTTCAAGGAGAATATGAGGAAGCTATTATCGTCGCTAGAAACTTTGTTGCGCAATCACCGCAAACATTTAAATATTTTTCTCCTATAGTTGAATATTCAACTATAATGATTAGTGCAAGTAATTCTTCACAGTAGGAGATTTATAATGAAAACAGTCAGAGATAATATTTATTTAGCAGTTGCGGCGTTCATTTTATATTTCGGATTAATACTAATAGCGAATTCAAATATGCTGATCGAATGGGGTTTTTAGTTGTATATAAGAATACACTTTTTAAAATAGGAGTAAAATAATTTGAATGCTGATGTGATAGTTATAGGTGCTGGAATCGCAGGTTGTTCTACAGCTTTCCACTTGTCTGAAGCAGGAATGTCAACTTTACTTTTAGATAGAGGAGAAGTTTCAGGGGAGGCATCCGGAATTAATATGGGCGGGCTTGGTGGTTTAGGATGGGGTAAATCTCCTAATTTGCAGGAATACCTAACAATGGAGAGTCTCAATATCTTCAAGAGGCTTCAGCTTGAATTAGGTTACGACTTGGAATTTAGACAGTCAGGGTCTTTCACGGCTATACACAGTGATCAACAATATTCGTATGCTCAGAATAAGGTTAGAGAATCTCAAAAAGATGGCTTTAACTTGCAGTTATTGAGTTCTTATGAGGCTAAGTCAATAGAGCCTGAATTGAACACCGATTTACTTGGATATGTCTACGCACCAACTAGAGGTCAGGCTGACCCACTAAAAGCAACCCGGGCATTTGCGCAAGCTGCTTCACGTGCAGGTGCTCAAGTGCATACAAATACCCAGGTAATTGGTATACGATCTCACCATGGAATATGGGCTCTTGAGACAAGTAACGGGAATTATGAGGCGCAATTCGTTGTCATTGCTGCCGGTGCTTGGTGTAAGAGTATTGGTGAAATGGTGGGTGCGAATATACCCATCGAACCAGTTTTAGGGCAAATGTGGGCTACAGATCCTTTACCGCCAAGGGTTTTCAGCACAATATCGTCATTCGAGTCTAGTTTGCATTGGAGTGAAAATCGATATGTGGACAGGATTTCACCACCTGAATTAACACATTTTGGAGAACAGAGAGTAACGAGACACCTATATGGAAGACAACGTAAAAGTGGGGAAATTATCTTTGGTGGTGATCGTCGAGATGTTGGCTTCAATAAAGAATTAGACACTGCAGGAGTGGAAGTTAACAAAAGGCAGGCTACAGAAATCCTTCCTTTATTATCCGAATTACCAATATCAAACACGTGGTCTGGGCTGATGCCATTTTCAAAGGATGGGCAGCCAGTTATCGGTAGAATACCGGAGAATGATAATTTATTTGTGGTAACAGGACTTTGCTCTTCGGGTTTCGGAAGAGGGCCTGGTGCTGGTATGTTGATAGCTGATCTAGTCTCTCGTGGGGAGGCACACCCTGTATTAATGGAATCAGATCCAGCTCGATTCTCTGTGTAGACTGTGAATCACGACTCAAATATAATCCATATTCAATATGAAAATAGATTATATATCAATTATGATAAATAGAAGGATAAAAACCAGACTAGTCTAGTGATAATTGAAATTATTAGGAAAGTATATGGTAATATTCTTTTGCAACGTGCCGAGGTGGTGGAATCGGTAGACACGCTGTCTTGAGGGGGCAGTGGGCGAAAGCTCGTAGGAGTTCAAATCTCCTCCTCGGCACCAACTTTTTGTTAAGAGTAGAATTTTTTACCGCAGCGTAGTAACATTCTTACCTTGGTCATTGGGCGACGTACTCAAGTGGCTTAAGAGGAGGGACTGCAAATCCTTTATTCGTGGGTTCGAATCCCGCCGTCGCCTCCAAAAAAGATACTTGCTAGTCATGATTTTATTTACAATGGAAATGACTACTCTACAGGATTAGTATATGATTTCAAGGAATGATAATTAATAACTTAGGAAATTAGAAGGGGAAATCGCTAGTGAAGGGTATATCTGCAAAAAGGGCTAGAAGACAATCTCTTGTTCGTTATGAGATTAATAAGCATCGAGTACGTACGGTTCGTTCAGCTGTACGAAGTGCAAGAGAAGCTATTTCTACGAGTGAAGAAGATGTATTAGATAGAATAAAAGTTGCTTCACAGGCTTTAGACAGAGCAGCTTCTAAAGGTACAATCCATAAAAATAATGCTGCAAGAAGAAAGAGCCGTCTAGCTAAATTAGCTCAGTCCAGTAAAAAATAGTATTGGTTCATTCTTAACAATGTTAACTAGTGTGGATTAGTTATAATTTCATGAGATCTTGAAATTAAGTTCTAAGAAATAAAAAATAGCTTATCTAAAATACAAGAGTATATTTTAATAGTTGATTAACGTGGAGTCGAATAGTCGCTTACTTGGCGGCAAGTCCTAATTTTGCAGTTTCAACGATTTGCTCAAAACATTCAGGGTCTCTTACAGCTAAGTCCGCAAGTATTTTTCTATCTATCATCACATCAGCTTTCTTGAGACCATTGATAAACCTACCGTAAGGCATTCCATTAATTCTGGCAGCGGCATTTATGCGCGTAATCCATAATTTTCGCATGTCGCCTTTTCGCTCTCTTCTATGTTCATATGAGTAGCGTAATGAATGTAGTAACGCCTCTTGTGCCCTTTTATGAAGCCTGTGACGCGTCCCCCACTGGCCTTTCATTGCTTTAAGGACTTTATTGTGTCGACGTCTTGTTGTAGGTCCGCCTTTTACTCGGGTCAATTTAAATTGCCTTCCTTATTAATTCAATTATTAAACTCTGAAACTATACACCGTATGGGAGAAGTCTTTTCATTCTTCCCTTATCTGCGTCAGCAAGTGGGAAATTGTCACTATACATTCTTTTGACAGAAGCTGGTTTTTTTCGTCTTAGATGACTTTGGTGACCTTTGCGTTTCATGTATTTTCCAGTACCAGTAATACTAATTCGCTTTTGAGTCCCCTTGTGGGTCTTCAGTTTGTACTTCTTCGCCATTGCTTTCTGTGCCTTTCTCGGCCTTTAATATTTTGCTCTTTGAGGGTGCGAGAACCATACTAATCCCTCTGCCCTCCATTTGAGGTGGGGAGTCCATTCCAGCAAGGTCTTCAACATTCTCGGACATTTTTTTTAGAAGATCGATTGCTAGTTCTGGATGAGTTGATTCCCGGCCTCGGAAAATAACTGACACCTTAACTTTATCACCATTTGTTAATAATTTACGAACTGTTCTGCTTTTAAAGTCAAAATCGTGTTGCCCAATCTTAGGTCTCATCCTGATTTCACCTAAATCCGGAGTGTGTTGTGTCTTTTTAAGCTCTTTCTCTTTCTTTGATTGTTGGTATCTGAAGCGGCCATAATCAAGAACCCTGCATACAGGCGGTTGTGAGTTTGGAGCAACTTCTACTAAATCTAACCCTCTGTCTAAGGCTAAATTGATCGCATCTCTCACTGGCATCACTCCCAACTTCTCGCCTTCCTCTGTTACAACGAGAACGTCTCGAGCGGTTATTCTGCCATTTACTCGGTATTCTTTTGTTATTGTCTCACTCCGATATCATTTTTTGTATAAGTGTGTAGATTGAGAATATACACACGCTATTTATAACTAGTCAAGGCTATTTAGTTCTTTTATATAGGATAAAGAAAAATTTTAGTTGATATAGCCTTTTGCCTTACCTTCTTTTATCTCTTCTTCTTTTAACCCGATCACTTTTGATAGAACGTAGTCATTATCATCACCAATCCAGGGTGCTTTTTTTGCTGCAGAGGCGAGGGACAATTCCGGGATCCCGGGTAATCCTTGGTGTTCTAATTCTCCCCATGGAGAATGATCTGCTTTAACAATATGATTTCTTTCCCTGAGATGGATATCTTGATGGAGTCCTTCACCATTCAGTGTAATACCCGAAGGTATTTTGTTATTTTGAAGCATAAAAAGTGCCTGGTTAGGTGTAAAAGATTTAGTCCAATCTGAGATTAATTTATCGAGAGCTTCTTTGTTTTTTGTGCGAGAAGCTCTATTGCTAAATCTTTTATCGCTGACTAATTCTGGACTCCCAATACAATTAGCTAAAGACATCCATTCTTCTTCTTTTTCACAAGCAATTAAGATCCAAGTGTCTTCATATTTACATGGGTAGGATCCAAACGGGGAAATGTTGGCTGCCAGTGGTTCTTCATATCCAATACTTCCCCAAGATCGATCATTTATTGTGTAATCAAGTATAGCTGGCCCCATCAGCGCCCCTTGTCCATCTATTTGGCAAATTTCAATTTGTTGGCCTATACCTGTTCTATCTCTATATTCCAAAGCTGCTATCGATGATAGTGCAACCATGCCTGCTCCTACATAGTCTGGGAGTACTCCTTTTGCATGTGCTTGCATGGGTGATTCAGGATGTCCCCAAAGCATTGAGAGTCCCGTAAAGGATTGAAGGTTATTTCCATAAGTTACCCATGAGTTAAGCGGCCCGGTTGTGCCCATACCTGGCATTCCTATTTGTATAATTGAAGGGTTTATTTTTACCAATTCATCATAGTTAAGACCGAGTCTTTTCATAACAGACGCACTGAAATTATCTACAACAAGGTCACTCTCTGCCACGATTTTCTTAAATAGCCCCTTGCCTTCGTCATTTCTGAGGTCCAGCGTAACGCTTAATTTAGCTCTATTCATATCTGGGAATAGAGGTCTATCCGGGTCACGGTTTGCTTCGAGGCTATTCGATTCGACTTTTATAACTTCAGCTCCATAAAACCCCAAAAACATAGTCCCTATTGGGCCAGCAAAAGCTCTGGTGATATCGGCGACTCTGATACCCTCAAGAAGCGGGGCATTCATATCTCCAGTCTTTTTTTGTTTGGGAGAGGTATTTTCTCTCTCGGTTTCTAGCTCCTTTAAAATTTCGTCATGATGTTGGTTAAGTAAAGGCGCACTGACTGGTTTTACCCAGGGGGTCTTTTTGAGAATAACGGGTGGTCCGGGAATCTCATATTCACCAATAACAGGATGGGTAACTGATCTGAACCAGTCTCTTTCTCGCATATGTTTATTAGTTACAAAATCTTCAAAACTGTTAAGCGGAGAAACCGCAATACCACGTTTCTGTGCTTCGTTAACAAATTCGTCGCGATCAAACTGCTGGACGAAAGTTTGTATCAAAACTTGTGCTAAATCTTCATTATCAGTTCTATATTGGGAAGAATCCCATTCATCTCCTGATAAAATAGGATCGTCCATCCAATCTCTAGTCAGTAGCCTCCAATGTCCCGTCATAAATATTGCTAATTGGATAAACCCACCATCTTGGGTTTCATAGATGCTTGCGTTTCCTCCAGATAATCCGGGACGACCAACGATTTCACTGCGTTGACTGTATCTTGCGACAGCACTTATTGCCGTATAGGTTAAAGCTTCTTGTAATGACAAATCTATTCTTTGTCCATAACCTGTTTTTCTGCGATGCCTAATAGCTGCTAACGCTAGGTATGCACCATGTATTGCCGCTATTTGATAACTGAGTTGGCAAGGGATTACCACAGGTGCTCGTGTGTCATCTCCTTGGCTCATCATTGCTCCTGACATCGCCGATACTACAGCATCGTTTGCTGCAAAATGGCTATATGGACCAGATTGTCCAAAAGGAGTTAAAGAAACAGTTACCAGTTCAGGATTTAATTTTTTTAGGGAATCTTGACCTAAGTCAATGGAATCCAAGTACCCTGGTGGCGTGGATTCTATCAGGATGTCTGTTTTTTGTATTAACTTTCTAAATGTGGTTTTTTCTTTTTCTACACTCAAATCTATTACAATACTTCTCTTGTTTAGATTTGCGTTTAGGAAAGGAATCCCTCGTTCTTTGTCTTCTATATCATTGGCAAAAGGAGGGAGTAATCGATTAGGATCCCCTCCTGGAGGTTCGACTTTTATAACGTTTGCTCCAAGACCTGCTAAGAAGCTAGAAGAATATGCTGCTGGCATTTCTCCAATTTCCAAAACACGTAAGTGGTTTAGAGCGGAATCTAAGTTGTTATCAGTCATGATATTATCCTCCTGATTATTGCCTTAGTTTTGAAATATTTTGGGTAGCTGAGAATCCTCTTTGGAGAACTCTATGAATTCGTTGATAGATTTCGGACCTAGGTTTTCATTATTTCTTAGGCGAATTGAAACAGTTTCATTTTCAATTTCTTTGTCACCTACAATTAGCATATAAGGTATTTTTTGCACCTGCGCTTCTCGGATTTTTGCGTTCATGCGTTCACTTCGTGGATCAACTGATACTCTCATACCTGCATTTTTTAATAGAGACATAAGCTGGTCCGCATAGGGTATATGCCTGTCGGCTATAGGAATGATAATTGCTTGAATAGGAGAAAGCCAAATTGGGAAAGCTCCACCGTTATGTTCGATTAGAACTCCTAAAAATCTTTCTAAAGATCCTAAAATTGCTCGGTGTATCATTACGGGTTGATGAGAGTTCCCGTCTTCCCCTATGTATTGTAAGTTGAAGCGTTCAGGCATATTGAAATCTAGTTGAAACGTGCTTAATTGCCAATCTCTTCCTAAGGCATCTTCTATAAATAGATCAATTTTTGGTCCGTAAAAAGCTCCTTCATTTTCAATTTCCTCAAATTCTTCTCCTGTTTTTTGTAGGGCAGCACGTAATGCATTTTCAGCCTGATCCCAAATAATGTCTTCGCCTACTCTTTTGTCGGGTCTTAGGGAGAGTGTGAAACGGGGTTTTGATAACTCAAATGCGTCGTACGTGATTTTCATCATATCCAAGAGATTAATTATCTCTTCTTCGATTTGATCTATTGTGCAATATATATGTGCGTCATCTTGCGAGAAACTACGTACTCTCGTTAATCCGTGCGTTACACCAGACCGTTCGTATCTGTGGAGTCGACCAAAGTCCGCATAGCGTAATGGTAGATTTCTATAGGAATGTATGTTTGCTTTATACAATATGCAGTGTCCTGGGCAGTTCATTGGTTTTACACCGAATTCTCGTTCATCGATGTTAGTGAAATACATATTGTCAGAGTAATGGTCATAATGGCCAGATTGTTTCCACAAATCAGTGGAATATATTTGAGGTGTGATTACTTCTTCATATGAGTAGTGTTCATAAGTTTTTCGGACGAAAGAAGTCATTAGGTTATATACAGTTGCACCCTTGGGTAGAAAAAATGGGCTTGCTGGGGATATAGGATCAAAGAAGAAAAGATCAAGTTCTCTTCCTAAGCGTCTATGGTCTCTTTTTGATGCTTCTTCAAGTTGCACTAAATAATTTTCTAAGTCCGTATCAGATTTAAATAGAGCACCATAAATTCTTTGTAATTGAGGATTATTTTCGTTTCCTTTCCAATAAGCGCCTGCTGTACGAAGTAACTTGAATGAACCTACTAAATCCGTAGATTGAACGTGAGGGCCTTGGCATAAATCGGTGAAGCCATGGTGTGTATAGGTTGAGAAATGATCATCATCAATACTTTCAATTATTTCCATTTTAAAAACTTGATCCTTGAATAAAGATCGAGCTTCTTCTCTAGAAATTTCACTGCGCGTAAAATCAGATTTTGAATTTATGATTGTTTTCATTTTATTTTCTATTATTTCCAGATCATCTTCAGTTAAAGATCTTGGAAGGTCAAAATCATAATAAAATCCGTTTTCAATAGGAGGTCCAATTCCTAATTTAGCTTCCGGAAAAAGGTCCACTACAGCTTCGGCCATTATATGAGCAGCTGAGTGGCGCATTTTAACTAGATCTTCATCTTCACCTGTATATGAGTTTTCGATTATTTGATTATGTGACAATGGCTTCGAAGCTCCTATTAACTATTAGTAAAAACCTATTTTACTATCCAGAGCACACTAATGGTATGGATAAATTGTATATTGTCTTTATCCTATGTTTAGTTGTCTACTAATTTATTGTGGAACGGGAAGTGGAAATAGATGCCAGAATTACCGACAGTTGAAATTTTTCGGCAATACTTGATTAAAAAGGATATCCGAGATGTTCAAATAGAAAAAGTGCATTTATTTTGGGAACGGTCTGTGCTATCGCCTACTCCAGAATCTTTTGTGCAGTCAGTTGAGGGTACGAAGATTACAGAAATATCCCGTAGAGGTAAGTGGATTGTTATTCATCTTAGTGAAGGTATTTTAGGTATTCATTTACGTATGACAGGATCGCTGGAAGTTCTTAGTCATTCTGAAGGGTTAAAGCCGTATGCCAGGACAATTTTTGAATTAAATGATGGAAGAAAGCTCATTTTTATTGATCCACGAAAATTTGGGAAAGTATGGTTTGGGCTCAACACGGACAAACTTTTTTCTAATTTAGGCCCAGAACCTCTTGGCCCTACTTTACTATCAAAGGAAGAGTTTCAATTTGATTATTTTGAAAATGTAGTTAAAAAAAGGAATGTTTTTGTTAAAACTTTGTTACTTGATCAAAGTGTCGTTGTGGGCATAGGAAATATTTATGCGGATGAAATTTTATTAGAGGCAACCATATCTCCGTTTGCGCGTACTAATGATTTACTCAAGGGAGAGATTCTAGATTTATATAATGCGATTTTGAACGTTATGGTAAATGCAATAAAAGCATTGGGTACTTTACTTGATAAAGGTTTCTTACCGATAGGAACTGAGGAATCTAGGGAACATTTTGCCCTGCCCAGATTTAGAGACTCACGTTGTCAGAAATGCTCTACTGTGACTCAAAAAACTGTCATCAATGGAAGAGGTACCTACTATTGTTTTATGTGTCAAAATTCAAGGTCAGAGAAGATTTAGTCTAGCTTATTTAGACCCCTGTTGTTGACAATCGCGGCAAAAGAATTCAAAATCAGTCTTAGACCTGGTTTAATTATGTACTTTATCTATTGAAGGTCTGAAGAGAGTTATTACTATGATTGAGCAAAATTTGGACAGCCCAGTATCGAGAGCGAAAGGTCAAAATCCACCACGTCATTTTGGGCATGCTCGAATAGGAGTTATAGGAGTTGGTGGAGGAGGAGCTAATGCAATTGCTCGACTTATGTCTCAAAACCCTCGAGATCTAGAATTTATTTGTGTTAATACTGATACTCAATCGTTACAGTCCATACAAGGGGCAAAACGTATTCAAATAGGCCCTAAAATAACTAATGGATTTGGTGCAGGTGGTGATCCAGGTATGGGCGAAGCCGCAGCAGAAGAATCGAAAAGTGAATTGCAAGCTGCTTTGAATGGTATGGATCTAGTCTTTATAACAGTTGGAATGGGTGGAGGTACCGGGACAGGAGCTGCTCCAATTGTAGCTAAGCTTGCAAAAGAGGCAGGAGCTTTAGTTATAGGGTTAGTAACGACTCCTTTTGCTTTTGAAGGTGAAAGGCGTATGGAGATATCATTGACTGGAGCAGAAAGGCTACGTGCCGAGTGCGATAATTTGATTGTTATACATAATGAACGCCTAGTGAGACTTGTAAAGAAAGAAATTCCAATAGAAGAAGCTTTTGCTCGAGCTGATGAAGCAGTTACAAAAGGGATCTCCTCTGTATCACAGCTGATAAACGAACCTTCCGCAATTAATGTTGATTTTGCTGATGCTCGATCCGTATTAACTATCTCTGGAAGGTCTTTGATGGCAGTTGGAACGTCTGAAGAGGGAGAAGGCCCTTTGGTTGCTGCACAGCTAGCACTAGATAATCCTCTATTAAATATGTCAACATCAAAAGCTCAAGGTGTTTTATTCCAAATAACGGGCGGCCCAGATATGACATTAGGTCAAGTCAATGCTGTTGGTAAATTAATAGCTAATAGTGTTGATAAGAGAGCAATAATATTTTTTGGAATGTCGACAAAAAAACATTTACTAGGCAAAAGCCAGGTTACTATTTTAGCTACTGGAATACCAGAAGATAATGAGACACCGATATCGAGAAATGCTGATAGGCCAGCGATTACAAGATTGATGGCGGCTCCAGCTTTATCAAGAGAATAACCTCTTATTTTTTAAGGCTATGTTTTTTGGCGAAGGTTTGTATATAAATCTATATTTTGATTTTTTTACTAGTATTCTTTTAATTGGAGGATAATTTGGATAGTAGGATTAATTTATTAAAGACACTTTCAGAAATAAATGGACCATCTGGCTATGAAGAAGAAGTCAGAAATTTTATGCGCGAGGCTTTAGATCCATTAGTAGATCAAATAGATGTGGACCAGATGGGTTCAATTATTGGCCGATTAGGTGTTGAAGATAATCCTAGGATAATGCTTTCGGCCCACATGGATGAATTAGGTTTGATGGTACGGTATATAACCGAAGAAGGTTATTTGAAGATACACCCTCTTGGAGGCTGGTTAGATCAGGCGATAGTAAATCAGAGATGGATTATTCTTACTGATAAAGGAACCGTTCCAGGAATTACGGGTATTAAAACGATTCATGTGATGAAAGCAGAAGATCGTAAAAAAGTATTTGATCGAGACAGTTTATTTATTGATATTGGAGCAAAAAATCGTGAAGATGTAATAAAGAACTATGGGATTAGACCAGGAGATGCTATTGTTCCGGATAGCAAATTTGGGTTATTGGGTGATGGTGACTTACTACTAGGAAAAGCATGGGATGACCGTGTTGGACTAGCTGTAATGATAGAGGTATTAAGGCGCATAGCAAAATCTGAAGTGACCATTGATAAGACAATTTATTTTGTTGCTACAGTTCAGGAAGAAATAGGGCTCAGGGGTGCTAAAACAAGTAGTTATGCGGTGTCACCAGATATTGCGATTAATTTAGAAGCAGGAGTAGCGGCTGATTTCCCAGGTATGAATAATGATGAGTCCCAAGAAAGATTAGGTTTAGGGCCAACAGTATTTTTACACGATAGTTCTATGATCCCTAATATCAAGTTGCGTAAATTCGTTATGGAAGTAGCAGAGAATGAAAAAATCCCTATTCAATTCAATGTTTTGAACGGTTATGGCCAAGATGGTGCTGAAGCCCAACGCTCTAGATCTGGAACACCAGCGATCAATATTGCAGTACCAACGCGTTATTTACATAGCCATAATGGTGTAATCAGCATGAGCGATTTTGATCAGACTGTTCAGTTAATAACTGCATTGATGCAAAAAATGAATTCAGATGAAATAAAAAACATCAGGCAGTTTGTATAGGTCGTATCAGTGGGCCGCCTGGGAATCGAACCCAGAACCTTGAGGTTAAAAGCCTCCTGCTCTGCCGATTGAGCTAACGGCCCCTTGGTAGAGTAATAATATATGTAAGAGTAGAGACTTTTCTAGTGGGTTACGAGGCTTAAGTCTCTAATAGGCCAGTATAAAAGCCAAGCTTGCCCAATTATTTGCGTTTTTGATATGGTTCCCCAGCTTCTAGAATCTTTACTGATTGGCCTGTTATCTCCCATAACGAAGAATGTATCTTTAGAGATGAGCATGTTTTCCAAGTGGCTAACTTTATCAATATGGTAGATGTAAGGTTCATCTATTCTATTATTATTAATAAATACTATGCCATTTGAAATATTGATTGTATCTCCTGGGATTCCAATCACTCGCTTTATTAGATGGTTTCCTCCGCTATTTTTCTGGCGGAAAACTATTATATCTCCCCGATCTGGTTGGTTTTTTAATACTAGATTCTCTAATTTCTCCGTGGGTAATGAATTTACCATATTAGTTATTTTATTTTCGGAAAGATCAAAATATGATAATTTACTTACCAGTAAAAGATTTTGATTGTTTACAGTGGGTGCCATACTTTCACCGTCCACAATGTAATTTTGGACAGATACGTTAATTATTAGAAAAGTGAGTATTGCAAGCAATAAAGTTTCACTGATTTCTCGAAAGAAGGATTTCATTATTTTTTTTCGATCTTGAATGCCGTCATCCTGTTCTAAGTTATTTAGATCAGGTTTTGGACTATGTAATTCATTTTTTTCGTGCATAATTAATAAATATATTATAGATGTATTAATATAATATAGGCCAGGTAGTAGTAATTTGAGTAAGCCAGCACAAATTATATTAAAGATATTTAAGTTATAAGGAACGTAAGATGAAGCAGCAAGCATTTACCGATTTACGGCGGCATATATACCTTGTTGTTTTTATCATTAGCATTAGTTTTTTTCTTGTTAGTTGTAGTGCGGATGATGGAGTTGCCCAGAATATTAATGAAAGTGATCAAATTGGAACCTTTTCTCTGAACGAAGGGAGTATTCCTGTTTATGGAGAATATCCTTCGCAATTAAGATTATTAGATACTGAGACTAATAGTTCTTTAGCGTCACAAGGTATATGGGTAGAAGGTTCTGGAATCGTAAAAATAGAGCCAGATATTGCGACGGTTGCAGTTTCTATTGAAGTCACAGATAAATCTGTTTCAGATGCCAGTGATTTAGCAGCCAGATCAATGACAGCTGTGCTGAAGGTATTAAGAAGTAATAAGTATGTCGAGGAAAACGATATTTCTACGAGTGAATATACGATTCAAACGGCTCACGAGCCGTGCTGTGAACCTGGATACTACACTAGAGTAATTGGATATACAGTCACTAACGGGTTGAAAATCACTATTAGAGATCTTGATAATCTAGGTCAGATCATAGACGAAGTAATTGATGCTGGAGGAAATAATATACGTATAGATACAGTTTCTTTTGAAGCAGAGAATATGATTACAGCTGAATCTGAAGCGAGAAAAATTGCGGTTATACAGGCATTAAAACATGCTACAGAAATTGCAGAAGCAGCAGGAGTTAATTTAGGTAGACCATTATTCATCACTGAGTCAAGTAGCTCTCCCGCCCCCAGTTCGAACTACGAGGGTGTGGCAATGACGGCTCGCTCAATGTCGACACCAATTCAGTCAGGAGAACTTAATGTGTTAGTTACAGTACAGGCACGATTTTTGATTGAATAAGTGTTTTAATTAAACTGATTTGTAGTAGATTACCATTGATTTAGATGGTTTCTATTCTTAAGATACAGAAACAAAGATAAGGTCCCAAAGGAGGAGCCTAAATGGTTTTAAGTGATCGAGATATTCGGTTAGCTTTGAAGCAAAAGCGGATTATTATTGAGCCAATGGATGATAAAGATATTCAGCCTGCCAGTGTTGATGTCCATTTAGATCGTAAGATACTAGTTTTTCGTAATTCGCGCAGACCATTTATTGATATTCACGAAGATGTTAGTGATTTGACCGAAATGGTGGAAATTAAAGATGCAGTACCATTTATTTTGCATCCAGGTGAATTTGTTTTGGGTAGTACGGTGGAGTCGATCCAGTTACCTTCTGACTTAGTTGCCAGATTAGAAGGTAAAAGCTCTTTAGGAAGAATTGGTCTATTGATACATTCTACTGCAGGGTATGTCGACCCTGGCTGGCAAGGCAATTTAACACTTGAATTGAGTAATGTAAATAATTTGCCTATAACCCTTTACTACAATATGAAAATTGGGCAACTGTCTTTTACAAATTTAACTTCACCTTCAGAAAAACCTTATGGCTCGAAAGAGCTCGGCAGTAAATATCAGGGGCAAAAAGAACCAACGGCCAGTAGAATATATCGTGATTTTAAGGCTTAGAATTGCAAACAGAATCAAATATAGAAAACTATATGATGAGAGCTTTAGATTTAGGTAAATCTTCTTTAGGTTTATCTAGCCCTAATCCACCTGTTGGTGCTTTGATTGAGAAAAATGGTGTGATCATAGGACAAGGATTTACTCAAGAGGCCGGAGGTGATCATGCCGAAGTTGTTGCTTTAAGAGATGCTGGGGAAGAGGCATATGGGGCTACTATGTATGTCACGATGGAACCTTGTTCCCATTTTGGTAAGACCCCGCCTTGTACGGAAGCTGTAATTAATGCAGGAATTAAAGAAGTGCATATGGCAATTTTGGATCCTAATCCATTGGTTAATGGTAAGGGTAAACAATCTTTAATTGATAAAGGGATAGAGGTTTATTCAGGAGAAAACGTAAAAGAAGCAGAAGATCATTTCCAAGGTTATTTTAAGTTTGTTAAAACCGGAAAACCTTTGGTTATTGTTAAATATGCTATGACCTTAGATGGCAAAACAGCTACTCGAATCGGAGATTCTAAGTGGATCACTGGGGCTAAATCTAGGGAGTTAGTCCATGAGATGCGCGGTCAAATGGATGCAATTTTGACTGCTCCGGGAACTATTATGTCAGATGATCCCAGGTTGAATGCGAGAGATTCAAATAATAAACCATTTGAGAGGCAACCTATCAGGGTTATTGTAGACAGTCATGGTAGAACTCCTAAGGATGCATCTATTTTTAAAGAACCGGGAGATATTATTATTTTTACTGCGGGATCTGAAGCAGCTTTAAAATACGAAGATATGGGAGAGAATGTTTCAACTTTTGTAGCTGATGATCGATTCGGTAGAGTTAATTTAGAAAACGTGCTAAAAAAATTAGGTGATTTGGGTGTGGTCCAGTTAATGACAGAGGCTGGAGGTACACTTATTGGAGCTTTGTTTGACCAAGAACTACCAGATCAGGTGGTAGTGTTTATAGGCCCTTCATTAGTTGGAGGGGTTGATGCGCCAGCACCTGTAGAAGGCCTTGGGTTGGAAACAATCAAAGAATCTTTTCAACTTAAAGATGTAAAAGTTGATCTTCTTGATAGTGATATAGTTGTTAAGGGGTTAATCAGATCTTGGGCTTAACATTGATAAACCTCCGGAGGGGTATAATTTAGGTCGCCTAGATTATAATATTAGAGACTAATATCCTCTTGCAGGTAGAGTAACTGTTAGTTTGGAATGGGAGAATGGTATGTTTACAGGGATTGTAGAGGAGCTTGGCGGTGTGACATCAATCAACGATGTGAGTTTAACCGTGCAAGCTACTAAAGTTTTAGAGGGTACAAAAATTGGGGATAGTATATGTGTTAGTGGAGCTTGCTTGACGGTAATCGATATAACTGAAACGGGATGTTCATTTGATGTTATGCCCGAAACATTTAGAAGGACTAACTTGGGGACTGTTGACGTTGGGGCTAATGTTAATCTAGAGCGAGCAATGCTGTTTAATGGAAGGGTTGGAGGACATTTAGTACAAGGACACGTGGATGGCGAAGGCAAGATTTTGTCTATAACTCCTGAGGGAGAAGCTAAAATTGTTGTCATTACAGCTCAACCTAATGTGATGAAATATATTGTAGAAAAAGGGTTTGTAGCAATTAACGGGACTAGTTTGACAGTTATGGAAGCAAAAGATGAAATGTTTTCAGTATCTTTGGTAAAATTTACTTACGAGAATACTGATTTCGGAGTAGCTAGTGTAGGTAATTCTGTGAACATCGAAGTCGACATCTTAGCTAAATATACAGAACGGTTAACTCAAAGTAACCTAGATCGAGAACCTGAGAAAGATTTGATTTCTAGTTAGAGGGGAGAGAGATACTATGGCTTTAGCGACTATTGAAGAAGCTATTGAAGTGGTAAAAAATGGCGAGTTTGTAATTATTGTTGACGATGCTGATCGTGAGAACGAAGGTGATTTATTTATAGCAGCAGAAAAAATCAGCCCGGAAAAAATAAATTTTATGGCAACACATGCTCGAGGGCTAATATGCGTTCCAATGCTAGGTGAGAGACTAGACAGGCTAAAGATACCTCTAATGGTGGGAGATAATAAAACATTACTTGAAACTGCTTTTACAGATTCTGTTGATGCAAAAAAGGATGTTACTACAGGTATTTCAGCATCAGATCGCTCGGTAACTATACAAGCATTGATTAATCCTGAAACTAGCGAAGGTGATTTCGATCGACCCGGGCACATTTTCCCGCTTAAATATAGAGAAGGCGGAGTTTTGATGCGCACAGGGCATACTGAAGCTGCTGTGGATATGGCACAACTAAGCGGTTTATATCCTGCTGGAGTCATATGTGAAATTATGAATGACGACGGAACTATGGCTCGTATGAGTGATTTAGAGATATATTCAAAAAAGTGGAATATTCCCATAGTTACTATAGCCCAATTGATAGAATATCGGCGGGCTAGTGAGAGTTTAGTAGAAAGACAAGGCGAATCTAAACTCCCAACTAAGCACGGAGATTTTAAGGCCATTGGATTCAAGAGCTCTATAGATTCAGATGAGCATATTGCTTTAGTTATGGGAGAGATTGATCCAGACGAACCAATTCTTGTTCGAGTCCATAGTGAATGTGTTACAGGTGATGCATTTGGATCTTTACGTTGTGACTGTGGTGAGCAGGTTGAGTTAGCCTTGGATCAAATTGCAGCAGAAGGTAATGGCATTTTCCTATATATGCGTCAAGAAGGAAGAGGTGTTGGCTTACATAACAAGCTTCGAGCTTATGCTCTTCAAGATTCAGGAATGGATACGGTCGAGGCAAATAAGCAAATAGGATTCCCGCCAGATTTGAGAGATTATGGAGTCGGAGCGCAAATTTTGGTTGACCTTGGCGTTAAGAAATTGAAATTGATGACCAATAATCCAAGAAAAATTGTTGGAGTAGATGCGTTTGGATTGGAAGTTACCGATAGAGTTCCTATTCAAGTTTCTCCAAATGCTTTTAACAGGCGCTATCTTGAAACAAAGAGAGATAAAATGGGCCATCTTCTTGATCAATTGTCGGTTATGGGCTCTGATGATTTATCCTGAAGGGTCTATTGGAGAACAAGTATGCCATACCAAGAGATAGATGCGCTTACAGACGGGCAAGATCTTAAAGTTACAATTATTGTTGCTAAATTCAATGAATTAGTAACAAAGAGATTATTAACAGGTGCACTAAATGCTCTAGAACATAATGGTGTAACTTCTTCTAAGATAAAGGTTTTTTGGGTTTCTGGAGCGTTTGAAATCCCAACAGTTGCTATGGCTGCAGCCCAGAGCCATAAATTTGACGCGGTTATATGCTTAGGTGCAGTAATTCGTGGAGAGACGTCTCATTTTGATTATGTTTCTCTTGGTGTTACTACTGGTGTTGCTCAGATCCCGTTAACAACTGATATCCCCACAGCTTTTGGGATTCTTACGACCGATACACTTGAACAGGCTTTAGCTCGTTCAGGAAGTAACGATTCTAATAGAGGTTATGACGCGGCAGTGAGTGTTTTGAAAACTATTAATACAATAAAACAGATATAAGAACATTGTTTCAGAGATCTAGAGAAAGCGAATAGGCTAACCTATTCGCTAATCAGATATATATTTTTTTACGAGGTCCCCGTATTTTTCCATTGTTCTTAACTGGGAGAAATCAGCAATATTTTCGATTTGCTGTAAGACATCCGAAGAAATATCTAATGCATTTCGTAACTGATCTATTGCTAGGTCGTGTTCATTTAGCTGGCTATGAATACGTGCTTTTGCGATATAGGCTTCTGAAAAATCTGCTTTTAGAATGATTGCTCTTTCAAAAGCATCCAGCGCTTTTTGAGGTTCCTCTATGTTTGATAACGCGATACCTTTACCATAGTGAGCTTCAGGTATATCAAGACGCAAGCGCACGCTCCTATCAAAGGCTTCTGCTGCTTTAGCATACCTCCCAACTCTGGTTAGAGTTAGAGCCATATTATAGTAGGCTCTAGCATAACTGGGGCGCAGTTCTATTGCTTTAGAATACGATTCAATCGCTTCTTCGGGGTTACCAAGAATGGACAAGGTATTACCAAGATCATTATGTAAGTCAGGGAATTCAGGTATGTATTTTACAGCTGTATTGTAGTCAGATAGAGCTTCAGATAATCTGCCAAGGTCTGAAAGAAGGTTTGCACGATTGTACAAAGCGTTACCATGAGTTTTATCGAGAGATAAGGCTTTGTCATATGATTGTAGAGCTTCTTCTTGGCGCCCTAAATCGGCTAGGACATTACCTTTATTTGTATAGTAATCAGGTTGATTAGGTTCAATCTTTAGTAGTTGTTCGTAGGTTGATAATGCTGACTTTAAATTATCAGATCGTGCCAAGCTAATAGCATAAGAAGATAAGGCAGTTACGTTACGCGTATCATGGAGTAAGGCTTTTTCATACGATTTTACTGCTAAAGAATTTTCTTCTATGACTAAGTATGCGTCCCCTCTGATAAGCCAGTCTTCTAACGATAATTCGGTTAGTTTTTTTGAGTAATCGAGTAGAAGTTTAATGTTAGTTATTTTTTTATTGTCAGGTCCGTTTATTATTGGAGGGTTATTTTTATAATCGATCAGGGGTAATTTCCTAAGAGAATACTGAGCTTCCCAAGCGTTTAAATAGGATTGATACTCATGTGTGAGTTTCTGAGCGGATTGGTCATCACCTTTATTCTCAGCTGATTTTATTTGCCTTTTAAACTTCTTGATAACAGCATCAGATTCGTGTCCTTTTTTAACAGGGAAAGAGTGTTTTTGTATCTTAGCAAGTAAATCATAAAAGAAATCTTTATATTGAAAGAATAAAAGAAAGGTAGTTGTAATAACTACCGTCGAGATAATCAGGATTGTAATTAGAATATCCATTTTTGATAGGTAAAGGTTATAGCGGGACTAAGATTACAGCAACCATATTTTAATGTTTAGTTTATGTATCTTCTAGTTTTTTGAATTACAGAGTAATTTTATCCTATATAATTTCGAATACTCATTACCCTAGTATTTATGTTAAGAAGATGGTTCGTGAGCCGTTTTAGGGTTGACACATACTTAGTTAGCTTTTTATACTTCCATCAATTAATGCTATTCCTTCTGCATTGATTTCTCTTATCCCTAACCAGTGATGGTTGATTTTATTGCAGACGGTAGTTTACGTTTATAGCGTTCAGATTTCCAAATCTAAATACCCCGAAGCTATTTTTAGGAGTTTATGTCTAAGTATATTTTTGTAACCGGTGGTGTTGTGAGTTCAGTGGGTAAAGGTATTACGGCTGCTTCTGTTGGTCAACTTTTAGGAAGCCGTGGTCTTAGTGTATCCGTTCAGAAGCTTGATCCTTATTTAAATGTGGATCCAGGTACTATGTCGCCTTATCAACATGGAGAAGTGTTTGTCACAATTGATGGTGCCGAGACCGATCTAGACCTTGGCCACTATGAGCGATTTATCAATATTGAATTATCCAGAGAATCTAGCGTTACAGCAGGAGATGTATACAGATCAGTTCTTGCTAACGAACGGAGAGGAGATTATCTGGGAGGAACTATCCAAGTTGTTCCACATGTAACAAATATGATTAAAGACAGAATAAAAGCAGTTTCTGCTCAATCTGAAGCAGATATAATACTTATTGAAGTCGGCGGGACTGTTGGTGATATCGAAGGATTACCGTTTCTGGAAGCAATACGCCAGATTAGAAATGAACTAGGGCGTGAAGATGCTTTGTTTATTCATGTAACTTTTTTGCCGTTTATAGAGGCAACTGCTGAATTAAAAACGAAGCCGACTCAGCATAGTGTTAGGGAATTAGGAAGAAGTGCCGGTATACAGCCCGATATTATTGTCGCGAGAGCTGATCATCATATAACAGATGAGATTATTTCTAAATTAGCGCTATTTGGTGATGTTGAAGAGGATGCAGTAATCCCGTTGGAGACTGTTGATTCAATATATAAAGTTCCTCTTGTTTTAGAGGAAGCAGGATTAGGTAATTACATTATGAAAAAACTTGGGTTTGAAAAAGAAATCATTCCTGATTTAACCAATTGGAGAAATCTTGTTAATAAAATAGAGCAACCAAAGAAGTCTATATCGATTGCATTAGTAGGAAAATACGTAGATCTTCATGATGCTTATTTATCAGTAAAAGAAGCTTTGCATCACGCGGGACTTGAGATTGGTGTTGATATTCATATTGATTGGATTTCAGCAGAAGAGATTGAAAATGCCGGGTCAGCAGAAGAGTTATTAAGCAAGGCCCAAGGCATTATTGTTCCTGGAGGATTTGGGCCACGGGGTATTGAAGGAATGATTGAAGCAGCCCGCTATGCTAGAGAGAATGAGATACCTTACCTGGGCTTATGCTTAGGTATGCAGATAATGGTTATCGAACATGCAAGAAATGTTTTAAATTATGCTAATGCTCATTCTACAGAATTTGATAGTGATTCACCTTTTCCTGTTATAACTATTATGCAAGATCAACAGGATATTGATAATAAAGGTGGAACAATGAGGCTTGGAAATTACTCCTGCCAATTGGTCCCAGGTACGCTAGCAGCATCAGCTTATGACGACAGCGTGGTTCAAGAGCGTCACCGACATAGATTTGAATTTAATAATAAATATAAAAGGGTTTTTGAAGAGTCGGGGTTAATAGCCAGCGGAATGCATTCCGAACTTGATTTAGTAGAAATATGCGAAATCAAGGATCATAAATTTATGGTAGGAACTCAATTCCATCCAGAGTTTAGATCTCGGCCGGTTAATCCTCATCCATTGTTTAAGGAATTTATTGCGACAGCAACAAAGGTTTTATTAGAGGAAGAACAAACCCCTGGGTAATAAGTGAAGAAATGATTACATACTTAATTATGTAATCATTAAGTATAGAGATATTGAAGAGGTAAAATTGTGGTAGAGAATACGAATAAAGAAAAAGAAATTTTAGAAGGAACTGAATTAAACATAGCTACTGCATCAGAGAAACCCCGGAAGATTGCTCGACGTTCAACTTCTTCTAGTTCGCAAAAGAAACCTATTAAAGGTGTCCCAAAATCTAAGAAATCGGATCTAGAGGAAGCTGATGATCCGGAAGTGCGACAAAAAAGGCTCAGACCTTCTTCTCGTAGGCCAAATCCTGTAAGACGCAGAAATAGTACTAATCGTTCACCTGCTTCCCAATCAAAAGAAGCAAATACCTCAGACGGAGAAGCCGCAGTTACCACCAAAGCAAAATCTAAATACCCACCTTTAACGGATGAGGATAGGGTTATTAGTATTCCACAGCTAGAGTTGCTAGATAGAGATCAGCTCTTGGATTTAGCACAGTTAAATTCGGCCCAAGCTGATTATATATCTAAAGATGAACTTATTTCTCGATTGGTTAAAATCCATGGGGATAGGGGTGGAGAAATTGTTACCAATGGGGTTTTAGATGTAGCCTCTAATGGTTATGGATTTCTAAGGCATGGAGAATTAGAACATAGCCCAACAGATGTTTACGTCTCCGAATCTCAAATTCGACGATTTGCTCTTAGGACAGGTGATTTAATTGCAGGTCAGATAAGATCACCCAAGAATGGCGAGAAATATTATGGATTATTGAAAGTGGTCGAGGTTAATTCTAAAAAACCTGAAGCCGCACGCCTCAGGCCTTCCTTTGATAAACTGACGGCTTTGTTTCCAGAGGAGCGTTTCGATTTAGAAATGTCAGGAAAATCTTTGGCGCCTCGATTACTCAATTTAATAGCACCTATCGGTAAAGGTCAGAGAGGGCTTATAGTTTCACCTCCTAAAGCAGGTAAGACTATTCTTTTGCATCAAATCGCAGATGCTTTAACCGAAAATTATCCAGAAGTTCAGATATTTGCGGCTCTTATAGGAGAGCGCCCAGAAGAAGTAACAGATTGGAAGCGAACCGTTAAAGGTGCAACAGTCTATGCTTCAACTTTTGATGAGCCAGTTGAAGAGCATACTCGAGTGGCTGAAATTGTTTTAGCAAGAGCTAAGAGATTAGTTGAAGAAGGTAGTGATGTCGTGATTTTACTGGATTCGATAACCCGATTAGCACGGGCTTATAATTTAGCTACCCCATCGAGTGGACGAACTCTTTCGGGAGGAATGGATCCTATTGCCTTATATCCGCCCAAGAACTTTTTTGGTGCCGCAAGAAACACAGAAGAGCAAGGCACTCTCACTATTATTGCTACTTGTTTAGTTGAAACAGGTTCGCGTATGGATGATGTTATTTATGAAGAATTTAAAGGAACAGGTAACATGGAAGTCCATTTGAAACGAGAATTGGCCGAGAAGAGAATTTATCCAGCCATTGATATACCTAGCTCAAGCACAAGAAGAGATGAAAGACTTTTTGATGAAGCAGAGTACAAGAGTATAGTGACTATGAGAAGGATGATTGGTTTATTAGCCGATCGATCCAGTGATACAGCTGAGGTAACTCAAATTATTGTCGATAGAATGTCCAAAACAAAAAATAATGAAGAATTCATGGCTTCATTGAACGATAAAAACTAGCTTAATTGTACAAACTTTCCTTATATAGCTACTTGTCGCTTAACTCCAAACGAACAGTGAAGAATGGTTATTGTAGAATTTATAGATTATTTTAAACTCAGTTTTAAACCCAGTTTCAAACCAATTTCAGTAAAATCTATGTTTTATAAGGGAGAAAACGGCAAATTCCTGTTGACAAGCATTTACTGAATCTACATAATCTTGCCATGACCCCCTCTCTAATTGTGAGTAGGGGTTGTAGAAATCGTGCGCAAAAGCATTGATTTATCATTAAATCTCGGATACCGGCAAATTTACACGATTTGGGGGTACCGGGTTATATGTAAGTCATGCTATCCTTGCTAGTACGGTTTATTACTGTAGAGAAAGAAGAGTAGGGCATCTATATAATTTAGATGCAAAAGCAGGAGGAAGCCTATGTATAACTTAAGACAACGGGACGGCCAGAGTCTGACTTCAACCTGTTCAACGGATCTCTTCTTTCAGAAAAAAACGTGGGCTTCAGCCCAAAAACACATAAAGGGGGCTTCATCGTGAAGCGAAAAGCATTAGTCTTAATTTTATCAGGAATCTTATTCCTAGCTGCTTTACCTGCTGGATTAGCGGGTGCTGCGCAAGGAACTATGGATTACGTTAGTCCAGCCAGTACTTTTACTAAGTCTACTGGATACGCTAACGTTTCCCAAACAGGTACCAACGTAATTAAATTTAGAGTCACTGACACTGATTTAAATACTAATAAGGCACTTGCGGGAAATCTTTCCACACTTGCTGGCAAAACAGCAATGTCCGGTAAAGGCATGATCATCGGTGCAGGAGATGGCGCAACTAACGCATTCTCTATTGCAACAACCGTTCGACCAGTTGTACAGGGAACTGTACAGTCGGTTCAAGATCTTCAAAGCGGTATCGGATATCTTGCAGCTATTGGTGCATCTGGCGCATCCTTAACATTGCAGCCGACACCAGGAGCCATACCAACTGGAGACACAGGAATAGGAGCAATAACAGCAGCAGAATGGGAGCGTATTGACATAGTGTCAATTATCACAACCGCAACTGCTAATGCTATAGCTACTCAAAGTGCTTTCTCTGGAGCTGCGAGGCTTAAAGCTACTATCTTGAATACTAATGCTGGTAAAATAGCAACGGCTTCAACGACAGCAGCAGTATTGGTTTTCCACGGCACGACCGTTGACCCTGTTACGCTTGCGCAAACAACAGGACAATCGGAGACTCTGACGTTCGCTACAATGGCAACGGGTATCACGACAGTGCTATCGACAACTAAGATATTCCTTAATACAGGTTTAACATATGATATTAAGGCAATCGTAACATCAGCAAATGCTGGATTCCGACTAAGAATCCAAGAGAAACGAACTCTAGTTGCTTCATTCAAGTATGGTGTGTTTAACGATACAGATACAGGAGCAGGAACAACTGCATCACCTTATACTCAGTCGGTTAAAGTAACATCAACTTCGAACTCTACTGGAATAGGAGTCACCTTATACGAGACTGACACTTCCAATGAGAATCTTTCGAAGATCTCTGGTAAGAACCAGCGAGTTGTTGCAAACTATGCGAACTGGGTTAAGGCAGATGATCCTGATTCTGGATCAGACGTCACAACAGTACGTAAAGATACAAATCTAATATTGTCTAAAGGTATAGCTCTTATTGACGGAGCAGTACTTACAGCGATTAATACTAGACGAGTAGCAACTGGAGCTGCGGCTCACCAATTCACTAATGCGAGTTCCCTTACACAGGTAATTTCGGCACTTAATACAAGTGATCCAGCAATTACCGATAACACAGCAACAACTGCAGTAGATGAAAGTAAGCAAATAGAAGGTAAAGACTGGGTTACTAACACAGCTGTACCTCTTGGATTTGCAGGCTTAAATACAGCAGGAGTTCAGGGAGTAGCAGCTAATGCTAATGTAAGATGGGAACATCTTGCTGCAGTAACACTAGGTGTTTCTGACACTGATGTTGTTACTCTAGTTTATACAGACGCTAACGGGACTGCAGTTTCGAAAACTATTACAGTAGATTTGTCGAAACCTGCAATATCCGGAGCCTCACCTGCTAAGAGTTCGTCAACTAACTCAACAACACCGCAATTGAAAGCGACTGTATCAGATACAGGTGTTGGGTTTGACACGACTACATTAACAAATTCGATTGTTGTAAGCCTTACACCATCAGGTGGTAGCGCAGCAACACAGACCTTCTCAGCAGTTATTAATGCAGCTGGCGGGTACGAAATTGTTGCAGTTCCTTCAGCACTTGCCGTAACTACAGGGCACGTGTGGAGTCTGACTGCTACTGATAAAGTTGGTAACAAATCAACGACAGGCGACTTCACGTTCGCAGTTGATAACGTTAAGCCAACTGTTGTATCAGCAGTTAGTGGACTTGGATTGAAACTGACAACAGGTAAGACTGACGAATACGAAGAGACAATATCCAAGCTTTGGATAAAGGTAGTAATGAGTGAAGATATGGATACAACCAGTCTTCAAGCAGCTGACTTTACAGTGCCTGGATATACAGTCACATCAGTATTGTCCGCAAAGAAAACTAAACAGTACAGCGGAGCTTCACTTGGAAGCTTAGGATCAGCTGACCGTGAGAACGTATACTTGAAACTTACTGGTAACTTAGCAGCAGATGCTAAGCCTAAGGTAAGTGTAGCTGCAGCAATAACAGACGTAGCTGGTAACGCTTCTAAAACAGGAGCGACAACTACTGGTGCGTATGCAACAGCAACTGACGCAGTTAAGCCAACATTGACATTAACTGTTACGGATGCTGCTGGAGTAGCAGCTGGAACTAACCAGAAATCAACAGCTAAAGGTAAACTGAAGCAGAAGATTACGATAATAGTTACTTCTGATGAGGCATTACTCGGTGATGTACCTACTATTAAGGTAGATACAACAGGAATAGCTACAACTAAGACTGGTACTAATGCATGGACAGCTACATATGTTGTAGCCTCTTCCAGCAGATTAGCTACAGTCACAGCTTCAGGTAGTGACGTTTCAAGTAACGCAGCTACTAACGCTGTTAAGAAATTCCACGTAGATGCAAATGCGCCTACGATAACATTCGCTAATGCAGCAGGGACAAACACATTCGCCGCTAACGGCACAAGAGATGTCTCCGCCG
>Ga0209501_10000328_pt1 | contig 58967 bp, 57 predicted proteins | sample ArcticOcean_MG_C_4_FD_187434 | JGI IMG/M metagenome (GOLD analysis project Ga0209501, IMG submission 187434) | Marine microbial communities from western Arctic Ocean - ArcticOcean_MG_CB4_134 (SPAdes) (version 2) | ecosystem: Environmental > Aquatic > Marine > Oceanic | place: Arctic Ocean...
AGCAAATAGCAACCTATGTTCCGTTCGATAACAGGCGCATCGACTAATTGGGCAGCGCGGTATGCCATCTGAACGTGTGTAGTGGGATTCGGCATATTCTGAGCTATGCCACGATCGTAATGAACTCTGCAGCCTTCGACTTTGAGTGAAACATATAGCTCGGCTGCGTAACGGTCACGCTCGTCCCGCCAATCTGGCGGAAACGGTTGACGGCGTCGAGTAACTTGCGCTTCTCGACGATGACCGTGACTGCATACCACCCGGACTCGTCGCCGGTATATACCTTCGAAATCGTTGGTCCTCGCAATCCTGAAATGTCGGTGTGCTCCAGGACATACTGCGCGACGGAGTCCTCGTCTTCGCCGCGAACGTTGGCCGTCACGCTGTAGAAGTTCCGTGAATTCTGATAAGCCTCAATGCGCTCGACCAGCGCAATTGCAGGGCCTAGCTTCGCCGGGTCTGATGCGATGCCAGCCCGATTGCCAATGATGCACGCCTCCGAACTCACCACCGTCCCGCCATGGATCGTCTTGAGGCGGTTGGCGCGCATGGTTGTGCCCGTTGAAGAGATGTCGGTAATGATGTCTGCCGATCCCATGGCCGGGCTGATCTCCAGCGTCCCGCTCGACGGAATCAGCGTCACGAAGTTCACACCATTGGCAAGCAGAAATTTTTCCGTGAGCCGAGGATATTTTGTTGCGACCTGAAGTTGTGTCCCCTGTTGACGAAAATCCATCGCGAGGTCTGCCAAATCCGCCATCGAACTCACATCCACCCAGGATTCGGGCACCTGTATCACAAGCTCCGACTGGGCGAAACCCAGGCGCTCGATGATTGTCTCGGCGTTGCCGCCGTCTCGACGCCGTTCAAGAAATCCATCATGTCCGACGATTCCCACGTCCGCCATCCCGTCCTCAACCTGCATCGGGATATCCGATTGTCGTTGGAAGTGAACGGCCACACCTGGCAGCGAGGGTATTTCCGCCGTGTACTTGCGGCTATTCGGCCGCGACACGCCGATTCCACACGCCTTGAGAAAATCGAGCGCAGGTTCGTGCAAATTGCCGCTGCTGGGGATCGCGAATCTCAGCATGTGATGTCTTTCAAGATGCCGCCTTCTCCGCCAATTGGCTCATGATCTTCTCGACCGAGAACGCGAATCCCATCGCCGGGACATCCGCACCACCCAAAGCTTGAACGAGCCCGTCGTAGCGTCCACCACCACCTATCACAGTTGAGTTGTCATCGCCAACACAGGCTATCTCGAACACGACGCCCGTGTAGTAGGCCATGCCTCGTATAAGACCGAGGTCAAGTACGAGGTTTGAAGTGGGTAGTCCCTTCTTGTTGAGCTTTTCGATCAATCTGCCGAGGCCATCCAACACCGTCGGGGAGACCTTATGTGCATGAAGGACCTCAGCTGCCATGCCCAACGCTTGGTCCGGGTGACCTTCGATTCTGGAAAGCTCCGCCACCAATCCGAGAGCCGCCCTTAGTTTGTCAGGGTGATCGGCCCGCTGCAGCTTGCGAAACAAACGGTCGACGATCTGCTCAGTCGTCCTGCGACCAACGGGGTTGGACATCGCGTCGGAGAGCATCTCTTGGATAAAATTCTTCGTAACGCCTGACCCGACAACTGCGGTCTGTCCGCCCACCTCAATCTCGACCTCGGTCTGGAGAAGGCCCATGTCACCAGCGAGCGTGACGAGACCGTCGACGCTGTCGCTGTCTTCCCGGAGTTCGACGACATGGTTGACGACGAAATTCTTCGCTGTATCTGACAGGCCCTGGACACCCAGAACGCTGTTCAGCAGTCCGGTGTCGCCAATGCGAATGATGCAGTCATCGAGGCCGATCTCGCCTAGCGCTTTCCAGGCAAGGCCCACTATTTCAGCGTCTGCCTCGGTTCCAGTCACTCCTATCAACTCTGCGCCAATTTGCGTGTATTGGCGGAGCTTACCGATCCCTAGCTGATCGTAGCGGAACACCGGCCCGTTGTATCGCCAGCGCACAGGAGTTTGCAACTTCGAACTGTGCTCAACGTAGTAGCGGATCACAGATGGCGTGAACTCAGGACGAAGGCTGACGCCATTGCCGCCGGGGTCGTCGAATGTGTAGAGCATCCCCGACAGCTCGCTTCCTGACTTACGAATGAACAAGTGAGCGTCTTCGACGATAGGCGTGTCGATAGGCTCGTAGTCTTGGCTAGCGAGGTATGAAGCGAGGGTCTCAGCGACCTCTGCCGATTGCTGGTATGCGCTGCCGGTCATGTCGATCATGCCCGGCAGGCTGAGAATTTTGCTGCTGCCCATCATTACCTTCCGCGCGAAATTGTATATCAGCGGTCAGACACCATCAACGAATAACCTCTGGCATTCTCCACCGCCTGACTGATATCATTCGCAACGTGATATGGGATTCTCCCTCAAACGCTTGGCATGGCTGCTGACCCTCTTGGGTGTAGTATTGTTCATCGGCGGAGGGGTCTTTTCCAACGAGGCAGTGAGCAGAGCAGGGCTGGTAGTAGGTTTGACCGGTGTCGGGTGGGCCGTTGGCCTGCGGAACCGACACACCCTGTGAATTCAGAATATACAAAATAATTCGGAGGCAGATATGGGATACGCAGAGACCGATTCAGTCGAGGCGGGCCAGAAGTTCACGTCGCCGGGCGGCCTATCTATTGAGACGACTGGCACGACTGTCCATGTCGAAAGCCACGACATGTACTGCCATGAAGTGGAGATTCTTGACGGCGTAGGCGAAGGTAATCGCTACCTGCTGAACCTGGACGTCGCAGTCCCCGCCTAACTTATTCGAACCCGCTACACCGACCTAATGGCTTCTCCAACGAAGCCAAGCACTTCCTCGCGCATCAGGCCGTAGTTGTAGTACAACGCGCCTGAGGCTGCAGCCTCCGCTACGGCCTTCGTTCGCTCGATAACGGGCGCTGCCTCTGTGATGTTGCCGGGGCCGACCGGCACAAACAGTTCGCCTCCCGGCGCGATAATATCGAGATAGTCCTGCACCTGAGCTTTCGCGTCATCGCCTGTTGCGGTTAGACCTGCCGTCAGGCGGTCGATGTGTTCGTTGATACGCGGCTCCAGACCGTGCGTTTCCGTCCTAACGCCGTCGGCCAGGTAGTCCATCTGCACTTTGCCGCCACCCTTTTTAATAATGTCTGCCACACGCAGCCACAGATCCGTTGTGTGCCGGTTCAACACATTGAGGTACTGTCGTAAACGCCCATCGAACGCCTCGGACATCCATTGGGCGTTGACCGGCTGCGTGTCCTCCTCAGTTGATATCCTCGCCAAACGCGGCCTCATCCATGCTTCAACGTCCTCCCGAAATTTGTCGGCTTCTATTCCAGCTTCTCTGGCGTTTTGCATCGATGACGGGTTGAAGCACAGCCCCAGCATAAACTGACACTGTTCCGAGATATCGCCCTGCATCTTGTTCTTGAGCATGCCGTGACGCCACATCTGCCGCTGCAAAGCCTCAATGCGGACGGCGTGCGGCTTGAAGCGGTCCATGACCTCCTGTGTTAGCGCGACTGCGAACTCTTGGGCGTCCACAGACGAAGGGCTGATTTGCCCAAAATACGGAGTTCCGAACACGTCATGCTTCGCAAACTGCGGATATTTCTCTGATAGGTAGTGGTTGAAGAAGTAAACGTTCCAGGCCGAGAAGACGAGACCCTTTCTGTTGATCGCGTCCACGATGCGTTCAAAGTAGTCGGGCGTCGTGACGTAATGGCTCACGCGGGGCTTGATCTCCGTCGCCTCGTAGCGCGATAACTGCGGCATGAAGAACACCGCGCCGTTCTCGCCGAAACGCATCGGCCCGCTGGGGTTGTGTGGCAAAAAGTAGTTCGACACGTGATAGCTAGGCGTCAATTGAATCTCGGTACACCCTGTCAGGCCGATGATCCTGTCCAGCGCCTCGTCGACGCCTTCGTCGGTCAAATCCCAGGGATATGTATACAGTGCGCCTACGAATTTTTTGTCAGTCAATCGGTGCTCCCCACTACCATCCCAAGCCGCTACAACTCTATCGGCTCATCGACGAGCATCGTGTAGGTCTGGGTCTTGGGCTTATTGATGTCTTCGTCATTTACGTAGCGAATCGAGCTCTGGCCCTGCAATCTTCTTGGGAGGATCATGACTCGGATAAACGCCGACAATTCGGTCTTGGATGCCTCGGCATAAACGGGGTCTGGCCCAGCCTCGAACCACGGTTCACCAGGGTTGATGTGCTTCGTCTCGCCGTCGACCGTCACGTCAAATTCTCCCATGAAAAGACAGCGGGTCCCAGGCCCCTGGTGGGTGTGGGTGTAGGCAACGCCGCCGAGCGGGAAATCCACCCGGTCGCAGCGCATGAGATATTCGCCTTCATCGTCAACATCAATTTCGGCGCTCAGCTTGGCCCGTGACGCAACTCCGACGCCCGACACCTCGCCGCTGTCCGACTCAGGTGCATCGACAAGTTCCCATCGCCATATTTTGGCCCCTTCCCTGCCTCCGCTGACGTTAAGCTCACCGTCCCAATGCCAGGCCTGGTTCGGGTTGATACGTTCGGTCGATTCGTCCGACCGGATGTCGGCCTGCCCTCCGACGACATAGATGATTCGGTTCTTCGCCGGAAGCAAGACTTGAGTCCCTGACTCCAGCCTGTCCTCGATCAATCGGAGCACGCGAGTCGACATGTGTGCCTCCATCTCCCCAAGTCTAAATGCGGCTCAATACTACCATATGAGTACCGTCTCCTCCTCGCTTGATGGCGGTGACGGCGCTGAAGAGAACCATCAACAGTCTCCGATCTTGCTACTAACTACGATGGCAGTCCTCGTTCTGGTTGACCTTCCCATAACCCCAATCTACAATTGCATCCAGTAATGAGGAGTGGGCGTGCTCGATTCCGTGTTTGGACGCAAAAAGCGAAAACCCACCGGCGTCACCAGCCCCCCTGAAAGTGTAAAAGATGCCGCGGTCGGCGACGTCTTCACCGTCATGGGCTTCGATGTCGAATACGACGACGGCTACTACCTCATCGAGACCAAGAACCGGTACTCGACGCAGTACAGCCAATGGTACGAATTGGTCGCAGCCGATGCAGACCGCAAGCTGTGGGTCTACTGGTCGAACGACGGCGGGCAGTTATTCGTGTCTGCAACGAAGAGCAACGAGCCGATTGGCTTGGACACCCTTGGGCTGACCGGCGAAGACCTGAAAATGGTCGACGAGCAGCATTCGCTCAGCAACTATTTCACGTATGATGAACGCGAGTTCTACTATCTCAACAGTGGCGAGGCGTTCTTTTTTCAGGACGACCTAGGCGACGGTATAGGGTACTATACGTGGGACTTGATTAGCGCCGACGAGCGTACCGTCCTTTCCATCGACAAATTCGAGGGGCGCCCATACGAATGCTATTTCAGCGACATCGTTACATCGGACAGTATCACCGTATACAAGCAATGACCGGCACCGCCGGGCCATTGAGGGGGATCAACTATGCTTGACACATTTTATGAGACGCTCGAATTCTTCCCACGAGGCCTGGTATATGTCGTCCTGGGCATCGTCGTCCTCTACCTCGCAAAGTGGATTCTCGACTTCGTGACGCCGTATCACGTCAGCGAACAACTGGGCAAAAAGACCAACACTGCTCTTGGCCTGAGCATTACTGGCTACTTCCTCGGCGTCATTATCGTCTTCGTCGCGGTGCTGTACTCACCATCCGCGGCAGGCGAATTCGATTGGCGCTACACATCCGACTTCGGCTTCGATGTGTTGCAAGTCTTCTTATACGCAATGGGCGCGATCGTCGTCCTGAACCTGGCGCGTTACCTCGTGGACCGGCTCGTGCTCTACAAGTTCGACGTGGAAAAGGAGATTATCGCCGGCCAGAATATCGGTGCCGGCGCCGTGGAGTTCGGCGTGTACATGGCTGTCTCGCTGGTAATCGCCGCAGCCCTTGCCGGATATGAGGCCCCACAGCTTGGCGTAGCGGCATCAAGCACTGCCGACGAACTCATTCGCTCGGGCGTCTTCTTCTTGCTCGGTATGGGTGTGCTCATCGTATACGCGCTGTTCTACCAAATCACCACTGCGTACGATATCCACGAAGAGATCGAAAAGAGCAACGTCGCCGTCGGCATTACGATGGCCGCCAACTTCATCGCCATCGCTCTCGTGACCTTCAAGGCCGTGACCGGCGAGTTTGTCGGATGGAGTGAGAGCCTCGTCGCCTTTGCCACGTTCGCCGTCATCGGGTTCTTCATGCTGCTGATCGTCCGCTGGATCATCGACACCGCCATGTTCCCTAAGGTCAAGATCGCTGACGAACTGGCAGTCGCGCAAAACGTCGGTATCGCCTTCATCGTCGGCGGTGTAGTAATAAGCGCCTCGCTGATACTCTACTTCGCGATCTAGTCGCGTTTGAGTGCTCGTCGTAACTGGCGGTCCCGTGCCTCCTGTGAGACTTCTTGCGCTTGCTCATCCATCAGCGCGAACCCGGCGTCGGCGATTTGTTCGAGGACGTCGTCAGCCACTAACGGACGGTCAATAACCGGCGTGAGTAGGGCCTCGAAAAACTCGCGGTCGTGAATAACCTCGCGCCAATCGTCCTCCAATCGCGCCAGCGTGCCGTCGAACAATTCGACGAGGAATACCGAACGAGCAGGGTCGACTCCCTCGGCCTCATACACGGGTATCCGCATGTCCTCACCGCTACCGGTAGCGAAATCACACTCATCCGTCTGATCGTCGTGCAGAACGTCGGCAAAGATTTCGTAGCGCTCTAGAACGTTTTCAGCCCTCGCCATCATCTGTTGGATCCTCTCATGACCCTGTTCGGCAATCTCGAATAAATTCGATTCTTCGGAGGGCTGGATGTCTCCAGACTCTTGCAGCAGGTTTGCTATCGGCAGCAACCCGGCGTCTAACTCATTGATCGGCTCGATCGGAAGGATGTAGTCGTGCAGGTCCAGGAAGTAAAGCAGAGTGCTCGATTGCAGCCATCGCAGTGCCTCTTCGGCATCCGCGAATTCATCACGCTGCACCGCGTAGTCTATTGCGGAGAACCGCTGCTCCAAAACGAGGTCAAGTAGCAATACCTCGTCCTCTTCCCGGATGAAACTTTGAGTCGGCGTCGAATCGTCGAGTTTCAGCCCAAAATTCTGGTACGTCTCGGCGGTGCATAAGCCAGCCCGCTTTCGGGCAAAAATGTCAACGAGGACATCGTACATATTTGCCAGATCGGGGTTTGTTTCGAGGTCGAGTTGCTGTCGGGCAGAAGTTTGAAGTGAATCGTCGACTGGAAAAACGCGCGTGAGGAGTTCACCGACAGTTAACGAAGATAAGTCGTCCGACAGCACAATCCAGAAGGCGTCATCGATTGGCATCTCGCCGAGCGTGATCTGGAGAACAAACCCAGGATAGTCGGTAGCCAGGCCGCGTAACTGCCAGGGCCATCGAGAACTATTGGAAGTCTTGGCGTACCTTGGCTCAACGTTGGGCAAGTATTCTAGCCAATGTCGCGTATCGAGCCGATGATCGTCTGTCCACCCCCGCCGCCCCGGAAGCCGCCGCTGGAAAAGCCCGTACGTCCTACGCTGCCCCAACTGCTGCGTACGCCCGTGGCGCTGCTCTTGAAGGAGCCGGACGTACGAGAGTTAGCCTGGTAACCCTGTCGCGAGGTGCTCAGGTTCTTGCCTGCTGCATCGTAGCGCGAGCCAGCGAAATTCTTCTGCTGGCTATAGTAATTACTGTTTGTTCTAACCTGGCGCTCGTACGTGGCTGAACTGCGATAGGACGACCGCTGCCCTCGTACGGTCGTCCGCGCTTGGACAGGGTTGGTGTTATAGAAATAGCGGGGTCCCGACAGACTGGATAACACCATATAGGTGAACAGGAAATTGCCTGCGCCGAAGTTCGAGTTGTAATACGAATTCGCGTGGTAACCACGCATCTGGTAGGTATCGTCCTCTTGCTTCGTAACGGTGAACAGTTTGTCGTCCTGTGTATCGTCGATCTCGTTACTGCCGTTGAGGTCTTCCCAGCCTTCGAGGATGAGCGCAGTCTCTGTCTGCTCCGCGCGTATCAGAACAATCTGATCGCCTTCGAATATTTCGTTGACGCGCTTCTCGAAGTCCGAGACACTCTTCGAGTCCTTGAAGGCGGTCTGAACGTCATCGAGGTTGATGCGCCCCGCTGCGCCGTCGGTCGCCGCCCATTCATCGTACGACGGCCCAGAACTGCACGCGGCAATCGTCGGGCCGGTCGCTACCGCGAGACCCGTCATCGTTCGGATTCCAACCTTCTTCCATCGAGTAGTCATATAGACACCTCCTGGCTACGCTCGCCACAGACCCTATAACAGTATCGCTTCGAGGTCGTGAGCCAAAATAATCGATTCGTCATCGTCTAGCATCTCGGCAGTCTCGAACTTCACTAGGCGGGAAACGAATTCGTCCGTGACCTGTTGCTGGAACCCACCATACGCTTTGTCTGCTCGAAAGACGAACTCGGTCACCGCATTCGTGTAGCCCGCGGACGATAATTGAGCACTAATCATCATATCTTGAAGTATATCAAGATGCTGAGACCAGAACTCGTCGCCCACTTGCAACAGCATCGTCTTAACCAGCCGTGTGTATTGTGCCGGACTCACCGCCGCCGCGACATCACCGAATCGTGTGATTACTGCTTCGGATATTTTTGCAATCAGCGACCCGGCACCCAGACCGCGAAAGTCCTCGACATCTAATTTGAAGTCGAGTCGCACAATCTCGACCAGATCATCGTATCTCAATTGGTAGCTGCCGATCTCAGATGAGGGCATCATCAGATCGACGAGTCGTCGTACGCAATCGTTTACCAGAGTTTCACACATCTCGTCGATATGCGCCTCTTCCAAGATGTCGTTGCGAGTCCGGTAGTAGTTCAACGTCTGCCGCTCGATTACCTTGGCAAAGTCGGACGAAAGAGTCCGAGCCGCCTCGCCGTCCTCTTCAATTGACGACTGCACTTTATTGACGAACTCCTGCATTCCCGCACTATCAGAGTTCGACAAGCTATGTGTCTTCGTAGAGAAGGGCCGGTCTTCGAGAGAAAGCAAAAATCGCGACGACCCGTACTGTCCCTGTCTGCCGCTTCGACCCCGCAACTGTCGATCAACACGGGCGGACTCGTTCATCTCGGTTCCGATGACGTGCAGACCGAGCCCAAACTCTAGCCTTACTTCGTCGCCAGCACGGGAGACGATGATACCGGTCCCTGCAATACGGAAAGGTATGTCTCGTTGTGCAAGTCGGAAGGCCAGGTTTGCGACTAAGTCCTCGCTACCACAATCTATTTGGATAGCGTGATCCTTCGTCTGACAGAGATCATCCACACTCTGCAAAAACCGCTCAGTTACTCGCTCGTCGAGGTCGTCGTCCAAAAGAATGTCGGTGCCGCGCCCCGCCATGTTGGTCGCCACGGTGACCGCCCCGAACGCCCCTGCCTCTTGAACGATTCGTGCTTCATCGTCATTGGTCACCGCATTCAAATGGTTGTGTGGAATGTCCGCCTGAGTAAGTAGTCGACTAAGCTCATCGGACTGCTCGACCGTGCGAGTCCCGACAAGCACAGGGCGGCCGATACCATGCCAATAGCGCATCTCGTCCATGATGGCATCGAGCTTTTCGCACTGCGTCGCATAGATACGGGGCGAGTAGTCCACTCGTCGTAATTCGTTGGTGGGCTGCACCCGAGCCACATTGAGGCTGTACGACCGCTTGAACTGGTCCGTCGCATCGACCGCCGTCCCCGTCATACCAGACACGTGGTCGTATTGTCGAACGAAGCCCTCGACGGTCAAATATGCGAGTGTCTCCGACTCGGGTTGGACGCGAACATCCTCTTTCGCCTCTAACGCACCTTGAAGACCATGCTGATACTTGCTGTCGGACTTGCGGCGCCCGGTCAGATCGTCGATAAGCACGACCTTGCCATCCGACACGATATAGTCCTCGTCTCGTTCAAGCAGTAAGTACGCTCGGAGCATCTGATGTACTTGATTGACAAGACCATACTGCCGCGAGATTTTTTGAGATTTTTTGTCCTGCTCCCGTCGTCGTTCGATCAACGGCAAGGCCCAATTTGCGTCACCTGCGCCTAGCCCGGCTTCCAAATCCACAGTGTCGAAGACCGGCCCCAGACGCTCTTCGATGAACTTGCTTCCAGCATCTGTCAACGTAACCATGTCGCGGCGGACATCCACCGTATACAGCAGCCCCACCGTCAGTCGGTTGTCGATGCCGTCCTCCGCATACTCATCGACCAACATTCGGATTCCGCTCAGCAGCTTCTTGTCTTCGGCGATGGCAGAGACGACCACATCATGCCTGGGGTCAGCGAGGAACAGTTTTGCAAATCTTTCCTTTTTTTCCTTGTCGATGGGTACCGCGAGCTCTTTGACGAGAGATGAGACGAGCTTTCGCTGTTCCTCTATCAATTCTTCGACGGCTCGTTTGACCCGAAAGATCAGTCGCGGAGTTCCGCTCCGCCTACCCGAAATGATGAGCGGCGTTCGTGCCTCATCAATGAGTGCATGGTCGGCCTCATCCACAATGGCGACCTGCCTCGGTCCCTGGACAAAATCGTTTCTTGAGTACCGCAAATTATCACGCAGATAGTCGAAGCCAAACTCTCTGAGCGTGCCGTACACGATATCGTTTCGATAGACACTCCGACGTTCGGCATCCCCCATGTGACTGAGCAAAGCGCCCACTGTGAGTCCCAGAACCTCGTAAACAGGTGCAAGCAACTCGGCATCGCGCAGAGCGAGATAGTCGTTGGCGGTGACCACATGAATCTCACGACCACGCAGCGCTTGCACGATAGCCGGGAACGCCGCCGCGACGGTCTTCCCCTCACCAGCGTCCATTTCGACGACGGTCTTGTCGAGTATCAGCCAGCCTGCGACGATTTGCTCGTCAGTTGGCTCGAACCTGAGAGCATCGGCAACGGAAGATTGATCGATAGCACGATAGAAGTCGGCGGGCAGAGATATCTCGGCGAAATATCGAGTCTTGCTCTCTTCGGCGACGAATGCCTTCATCTCAATGACAGTTTTGTCTGGCCCAGCGAGTCCTGGGGCCATCTGAGATAGACGAGTAAGCGCCGGATGGTCAAACCCCGGGTCGAAGAGCCTCCAGGCACCGAGACGCCGCCTGATGGTCTCTGCAATGATTGCGAAGGTTTCTGCAAGCGCACCGTGGTCGTCGAGACCAACTTGCCTGAACCTATCGATGCGCGCAACGAGCTCGGAGTCCGACATATGGGAAATGTCGACGCCCCAAACGGTCGAGACGAATTTCTGTCTTGGTTCGGACGATCGACTGCTCCGCGACGCATTACGATTTGCTCCGAGCCGCTTGCTAGGATTGGGTGGCGGATTTTTGTACATGGGCGCACGCAGCTTGCCGGTATCGAGCACTGTGGACAGGTCCTCGTTCATGTCTAGGTATGAAGCGATTCTACCGCATGACGGAAATCAGGGTGGCTATCGGCTTCCGCAATCCGGTAAACGCCCCTGAACACTTCACGGATGATTGCCGGCAGATCTTCAATTATCTCTGCCCGTTTTTGCGTCATCGGTCCGACAACGAGGCTGATCCGCCGTCTACGCAACCCTTGAACAGACGGCTGCACATAGTTGCATGGCGCGAGGAATGCGCCCCAATTGTTCAGATATTTTTCTAAGAGCCAATGGCTTTCGTCGATCTCGCTTAGAACGAACCCAAGACCCGACGACGAACACTTAAGAAGTTCGAAAAGAAGCGATATCCGTAACTCTCTGTAAAACCCGCGCCTTCTATAAGATTCTCGGACTCCCGAGTAGAGGATTATTCCCGCATTAAGCTTTCGAAGGTAGAGCCCCAGTGAGGCTCCGACGAGTTCTCCGTCTTTATATGCGCCGACGAGTTTCGGCAAAATCGCGCCGTCGGTCGCTAGCGACGTCGTTAGATAAAACGAGTCGATGTCTTCGACGTTGCTCTGCCCCAATGTTTCCTGGAGCAGCGCGTAGACGCGCTCAATGGAGCCGTCCCGGTAATCTAGTAGGCGCATATCGCCAACGGGGACCACGATGCTCACACCAGCATCTCCCGGAGTTGAGCCCAATCGCGGCGGCTGGAATCGATATAGACGACGGTATCGCCGTTCGTACAAACCTGGTCGTGGAAGCTGAGTATTACCTGACCGTCGCGCACGACGCCGACGAGGTTCACGTCGTGGTCGAGCAGCTTCTTTGCGATTGATTTGTACGAGCCGTCCGTACTAAGTTCGCTATCAACGCGTGCGGTCGCCAGCGTACCCTTCACTTCATTGCTGGTGATCGCCTGCGCGAGCAAGGTAACACCGGGATCCTGCGCTTCTTGAACCAGCAGGTTCGTCGCCAGGCTGAGGGTGTACACCAGTGACACATGGTCAGACTTACTGAAGAGAACCGCGTGTTTACGGTCGAGACATTCGGCGACGATCTTGGTACCCGAATTCAGATTCTCGATCACGAATGCCACAGACGCCACAAAACTGTCGGAGCGCGGGTCGTCGTAGCCGGTGCTGAGAATGATCGCCTGGCTCGCGTACTCGACACTGGCGCGCTTGTACGTCTCCTCGGCTAGCGGCGAGCCGCGAACAAATGACACGTTGGCAATCCCAAACGGCAGCCGCTCAACATCGTCGGCGACGATAATGATTTCGCGGTCATTGTGCTGAGTGTCGGTCGAGAACTCATTGATGATCTGCCGCACACGCGACTCACTAGGAAAGTTCACGATGAGCAGGTGATTTCTCGCCGTCGGTGTACCCATGCCAGATCTCTCCCTATCTCGAATTTCGACGACCCAGTCGACAAACATGCCGACAGACGTTGTGAACGCTGCAAGACCAATGAATATGATGAAGATCGCGGTGGCGATCCTCGCGCTGATCGTGGTCGGAAAGAAGTCTCCATAGCCGATTGTCGTGATCGAGATGACGCTATACCAGAAGCTGTCAACGAGATTGGGCGGCGATTCGATAACGCGCTCAAAGTAGTAGAAGCTTACAGTGTTGCCGATGACGCTGAACACGAGAGCACCGACGAGGAACAGCACGCCCAGGCCTCGGCGCTGCCGCATCTTGCGAAGCAATCTTGTAAGAGAATAGAAGAGCATCTATTAGCTTTTTAGTTTGATTGTAACCAACCCAGCCTCGTGTCCGGGGCCGTGGGCATCATCGTACCTGTCGAGTAGGTGGTCGTATGAATCAAGGATTCGATCCATCTTCCGTGGTTCGGCTCGAGCAAACGACTCCGCAACTCGCCCGTCGAACGACCACCCGTCGGAAACCTCGCAATCAAGACCTGCCTCGCCGCATACACGAAGATACTCGCTCCGTATTGTATCGAATGTCTTCTCCGTTCTAAAGACAACCGGGGTAACCATGTAGTCATTTGTGATGCACAGGCCAAGTTCATTATCGAACACCTGCACTAGATCAACGTAGGGTATCCACCCTTCCATTGCGAAGATCATGTCCTCGACGATATCCTGCGAGACACGGTGGTAGTAGAATTCCTCGTCTTTCACCGCCATTCGAACCTGAATAGGTCGTTTGTCCTCGTAGCCCAAAATCTCATCGGCCTCGGTTCCGCTCACAAATAGGAACGGAACGTTGCCGTTTGTGGCATCGACGAGCAGTTCGAAACCGCCGAACGTGTACATCAGCGCCGTGTGCTGCCAATACCGCATGAATCGCTTCGAGAACCGGAAGTCGAAGGTCGTCAGTAGCTCACGAAGACGCTCCTCGGGCACTGGGTCTGGTGTATCGGGCCCCGAGAGAACGTATTCCGACTCTAGGCCATAGTGGTCAGTCAGGAATTTCAGGGCCTGTACCTTCTCAGAACAGATCCCTCCTCCGCCATCGACGATGTTCAGCACCGTCTCATCACCGGATTTGTAAACGAGCTTTCGTCCGGTGAATCGTGAAAAATTCTCGAAGTCGGCGTCCCAGATGCGGAAGGCAAGGGCTTCGACCAGATCAATCTTGTCTTGAATTGATTCGAGGTCGAGTATCTTTTTCACTCGTTCTTTGGCAAACCTGGCTTCGACACTGCCGACTACAAAATCCGCGAAAACATCCGGGTGCTTGTCCCATCGGCGGCGATGGAACCCAACCCAGTTTCGATCATAGCCAACGCCTGTACGGTCGATTTGCAGGTCGACAATCAGGGCCTCTTTCTCTCCGATGGTCACTCGCTCTGCTTGTAGTGTGGTGTCCAAATCGAGGTGGCTACCATCGTGGCGAAACCCCAAACCCGCGAACATGCCTTCCAACGCGCCGGAGTCGGATGATATGTACACCAGGTCCTGAATCGACGCCAATGTTTCAGCCGAATCCCCGGCGACGCGACCTTCTTCCTGTAGCCGTTTGAAGGGCGCGTTCTTGAGATACTTGTCGAGCAGACCCTCAACAGAGAGTTCCGCATCCGGCGGGTCGATGCGGACCGCTGCCATCCGCGTCGTTACAAGATCAGTGATTTGCAGAATGACGTTCTCGGTCATACTGCCTCGCCTTCCGACCAATAGGCTAGTCCGAGCAATCCCGGCCCAGTATGCGCGCCCATTACCGGCGAGAACTCGCTGATATATAGTTCAGCACAGTCGAACTCGGAGGCGATTCGGCCTTCCATTTCGCGGGCCTCATCAAGGGCATCGCCATGCAGGACAGCCGCGTGGAGCTTTCGACTGCCAACATCTATGTGCATCAAATCGATCAGTTTCGCCTTCGCGCGATTCGCAGTTCGCGTCTTCGACACTGTTTTCACTTCCCCACGATACATCTCGAAGACCGGCTTGATTTGCAGAAGAGAGGTTCCAAAGTGAGCGATCATAGGCACTCGGCCACCCTTCCACACATAGTAGAGAGTATCCAGAAATGCGATCACTTTGACTCGCGGCACGAGTGCTGCCGTTCGAGTCACAATCTCGTCGACACCATGACCGTCCGCCGCACTCCGTAGCGCATCGAGCACAAGCAACCCCGAACCCGCCGCAGTCTCAGTATCGACTATTTCGATGCGTGTTTCTGGCATCTTCTCAGATGCTTCGCGGGTCGCGATTAGGGCAGAGTCGCGCGTCGCGCTGAACTTGGGAGAGGTAACGAGGCAGATGACACTATGCGAAACCGCCGAGGCGGTCTCGAAAGCCTCCAGAAAATAGGCGGGCGACGGTGCGGACGTCGTTGGAGGCTGATCTAGCGTCCTGAGCGTTTTGTAGAATTCGCCAGCGGTAAGGTCAAGGCCGTCACGGTATGTAGTTCCGTCGATCATCAACTGGTGAGAAACAACCTGAAGGCCCGGCCCTACTTCTGCCGCAAGTCCGGGCGGCAGGGACGCTGCGCTGTCGGTGACAATGGATACTCGGTCGGCTCGTTGCACGAAGCGGTCACACCTGTACTAATCGCAATGCCACCGATCATACCATGCGGAAATGTAGGTGAATGAAGATGGTAAGCCCGTCAGAAGGGAGACAAGCCGAAAAAGGAAAAAAGAAACGTTACGAGTGCTGCGCGCCATTCGTATGCACGCCAAAGGGGCGGGCTATTTGATTTACCGCAGTAGTGAAGGTCTTCCATTCGTTGAGCATAGCGCCCAGCCTATTCTTGCCAGCGTCGCTGATACGGTAGTACCGGCGGCTCTGGCCCGTCTCCGATTGCTCCCAGTGGCCATCGATGAGACCATCGCGCTCCAAACGATGCAGCGCCGGATACAGCGTCCCCTCTTTCAGGTGGAAGTAGCCGTCGCTCCGATGCTCCATCTCCTTCACAAGCTGGTAACCGTACATCGCCTGGTCGATGAGCAGCGATAGAATGAGCGTCTCCGTGCTCCCTTTCAGCAGCTCGCGACGATACAGTCCCAGATTCTCAACTGCAAGTGTCGTCACAAGACGCCTCCTGAAGCCACACTTGAAAGAATAGGAAGTTAGATGGCTTCGCTAGGTACTACGGTGTCATTACACCATCGGATTCATGATTTCACGAGCTTATGACAAATTGCTTCGCACAATCAAGCCATTTTGATACGTTCAAACATTATCTTCCCAGTGAACTACGTTAGTTTCGTTGATGGTCTCGGCGGCCTGTGCTACGCTAAATCGTATGAGCAAGGGACGTGTAATAGTCGCGATGAGCGGAGGTGTCGACTCCTCCGTGGCCGCTTTGCTGTTGCATCAGCAGGGATATGAGGTCATTGGAGTCACGATGCGTCTTTGGACTGTGGAGAACGAAGACGTGCCCGCACACAGCAAGCGTTGCTGCTCAGTTGAGGATACCGAAGATGCCCGCCGAGTCTGCCAGAGCATCGGCGTACCACACTACGTGCAGAACTTCGAGCGCGAGTTCCAAGAGCACGTCGTCGACTATTTTGTCCGAGAGTACGACCGCGGCAGAACACCGCATCCGTGCCTCGCCTGCAACGATAAGATCAAGTTCGATTTCTTGCTGAGACGCGCGATGTTCCTCGACGCCGACTACATTGCAACCGGTCACTACGCGCGAATCCGTAACGGCGGGCAGTCATACCGACTCTTGAAGGGTGCCGACGCCAATAAGGACCAGTCATACGTGCTCTTCACTTTGACGCAGACCGAGCTTGGCCGCTTGCTATTCCCGGTCGGCGAGTACCCGAAGTCGCAGATTCGGCAGATCGCTGCTGACGCAGGACTTCCCGTCGCTGACAAGCCGGACAGCCAGGATATTTGCTTCATCCCTGATGGAGACTACAAAAAGTTTGTTGGCGAACGCAACCAACCACGACCCGGTGACTACGTTGATTTGGATGGGAATTCCTTGGGGCAGCATCCTGGTGTGCAGTTTTTTACCATCGGTCAGCGGCGCGGCCTTGGACTGAGCGGCGGCACTGGCGATCCAAGGTTCGTCGTAAAGATCAACCCCGTCTCGAACCAGGTCACCCTCGGCTCCCACGACGATCTGTACCAGACCCACCTATGGGCGTCGCGGACCAACTTCCCATCGGACGTCCCTTTGGGTAAGCCCTTGTCAGTCACAGCGAAAATCAGGTACAAGGCATCTGAGTCGCCGGCGACGATTACCGTCCATGACGGCACTGCTGAGATTCGTTTCGACGAGCCGCAGCGGGCCATCACACCCGGACAGGCCATCGTCTTTTATCAGGACGATGAACTGGTCGGCGGCGGCATCATCGAAGTCGAACCGCCGTCGAAGGCCGCAGCGACTCCAGCGATTGAAGCATCCGCGACAGTCTAGTGGCTATGAACGAGGTTGTCCTCGAAAACGAGCACGGGCGAGTTGTGTTCTCCCCATTAGCTGGTGCGAGTCTCAGGTCGCTGTCCGTCGTCTCAAACGGTAAAAGACACGAACTTCTAACCGCTGGCGATGGCCCGCATGACCCAACCACCCTCGCACAAGGCACAGGCTGCTTCATCATGGCCCCCTGGCCCAGCAATATGGGAAAGGGAGTCCTCTACGCCCGGGGCCGAACCTACCAGATGCCCGTCAACCGCCCACCTCACGCGATTCATGGCACGGTGCGCGATCAAGAGTGGTCAGTCGCCGAAGCGAACGACACGTCAGCGCGGCTGCTAACCGAACTCCGCGAGCCCTGGCCCTTCCCTGGTACCGTCCAGTACGACATGAAGCTCGACGGGCCGTCGTTACTCCTGAAGCTTACCGTCGAAGCAGCGCCCGAAGAAAAAGAATTCCCAGTCGGCATCGGCTGGCATCCCTGGTTTAGGCGAGATCTCGGAACGGGGCACCTTTCCGTGACCGCGCGAGGACAGAAAAGCGCATGGGAACTCGACGCCGAGTTCAATGCTACGGGCCGCCAACTCGAAGTCCCGCCGTCACTGAGCCTGGATACACCAAAAGTTCCGGGTGTTGACGACTTCAATACCTGCTTCGGGTACGACGTGTCCCATCCCTTCGAGGTTTCGTGGCCCGACGCAGTTACCCTTCAAATGCAATCGTCTGAGGAAATGACTCAACTCGTTATGTACACGACTCCAGAATCAGTGTGCGTAGAACCGATTTCGTGCACGGTCGACGCCTTTCGCCTTGAGGCCGAGGGCATCAAAAACACTGGCACCGCCTACGTCGCACCGGGCAAACCCTTTTCGGGATGGACCCGCTGGTCGTGGATGTGACATCAGATCGTACAAGCGGTAGAAAGCTGAAACCTTCAGCGCCGTATGTTGAGGAATCGGCGCTCATCCAACAAGGTTATACGCTAATTGCCGGACTGGACGAAGTCGGACGGGGGCCGTTGGCAGGGCCAGTAGTGGCAGGGGTTGTGATCCTCCCGACGAACCCGACCGGGGACTGGTTAGCCGGAATTCGGGACAGTAAACAACTAACCGCAGCCCAAAGAGAAGATGCATCAGGCCGCATCATAACAAACGCTTTAGGCTGTGCCACCGGTATCGTGTCTGCCGAGGAAATCGATGAGATCGGCATCGTCACCGCCACCAATCTGGCGATGGAGAGGGCCCTCAACTCTCTGCCACTGCTCCCACAGTTTCTGTTACTCGATGCCTTCCCACTACCCAATGTAGACATTCCACAGAAGGCCATCGTCAAAGGTGACTCCAAGTCCCTTTCGATAGCCTCCGCGTCCATCGTCGCGAAGGTCACGCGCGATAGTCTGATGGTGGAGATGGACGACCTCTACCCCGGCTACGGTTTCGCAGGTCATAAGGGATACGGCAGCGCCGACCACATTCGTAGAATCAAGGAAGTCGGCCCCTGTCCAATTCACCGTTATTCGTTCGCGCCCATCCGCACGTCCGGCCATACACGATGACCACCAAACGCCAGCGCACGGGCGCTCTCGGCGAGCAGATCGCCGCACGACACCTTGCCGGGGCTGGCTATGACATCCTCGCGCAAAACTACCGGACGACATATGGCGAGATCGATCTTGTCTGCAATAACGATGGCACACTGGTCTTCGTCGAAGTGCGAACTCGTCGTCCTGGCAACTTCGGATCACCGGAGCAGTCGATCACATCCCAGAAAGCCGCTCACATGACTGCCGCTGCCGAACACTATCTGCAAGAGGCTGGGATTGAAAACCACGACTGGCGCATCGACCTCGTAGCTGTTGAACTGGGACACGGCGGAAAACTGCTCCGTGTCGATGTGATCGAGAACGCGGTCGAGGCATAGCTTCGGGTTGAAGTTTGCTCACGTCTGGTCTATGTTTTGGACAATGCAGACGCACTGAGACAGTCAGACATGAGCACAAGCAAGTCCAATCTTAGTCCTAACACGCGAGTGATCCTCGAACTCATCGCCGAAGGTCACACATATGAACAGATTCTCAAGCTCAACGAAATGTTGACCTATCTGGACATCTTTGACGCGGCGAGAGAAGCACTCGATCTGGATGAGCATGAAAATCAGACCGACGATCAGCGGTTGTCGGATATTCGCAAATCCCATCCACGAGCGTACGAAACCTGGACATCCGAAGAAGAGGCCAAGCTTAGCGAGCTGTTCAGATCGGGAACGAAAACACAACACATCGCCGCAGAACTTCAACGTCAGCAAGGTGCAATTTTGAGTCGGTTGCGGAGACTCGGGCTAGTTCGAAGCTAAGACCCGTCTCATCCTGCAATCCACCTAGTCTTATATCAATGAACCCCTTCCTCCAATCCCAAATCTCGACACTCATCGAAAGCCTGCGTCTCATCGAGGCGTCCATCACTGCGCCGTTAGGCTTGCACTCAGACATCAAGATGCTGCGCCAGGCACTGCCATTCGACGATGCCGGCGATCTGGATAGGACTGATCTCGGTGCACGGCGCTCCGCCTACCAGAGCATTTCGGAAAAGCCTGGTGAAGTGGTCCTTCAGGTAATCGCACAGGTGATGAACACGCTCGATGTGCTGGATTCGGTCAAGGACTCGCCGACGAAACCTGAATGGGTCGCACAGGCCCGCCGAGTTCTCGCACGCGCCGAGCAGAAAGTCGCCGGCGACGAGCGCGCTGACACTGCTGCCAAAATCCAGGGCCTCTATGTCATCGTTGGCCCCGATGCAACAAATGGGCGTCCGGTCGTCGAAGTCGCCGAAGCTGCGTTGAGGGGCGGCGCCAGTGTGCTGCAACTTCGAGACAAGACAGGCGACCGTGGCGACGTGCTCCCAATCGCCACAAGGCTGCAAAAGCTTTGTTCCGACCACGATGCGCTATTCTTCATGAACGACGATGCTGCCATTGGCCTTACCAGCGGTGCCGATGGCGTACACCTCGGCCAGAGCGACCTCCCGGTGTCGGATGCCCGCCGCATTCTCCGTTCCAATCAGCTTATCGGTCGTTCTAACAACTCGATGGACGAGATTGCCCAGTCAGCTTCTTTGGGCGTCGACTACATCGCGGTCGGTGCCGTCTTCCCAACCACCACCGTCGGCAAGGGCACCCGAGCTACAATCGGAATCGACAGTATTCGACCGGCAAAAGACCTCGCGCCGCAGCCCTTGGTCGCAATCGGCGGCATCAACGAAGTGAACGTCCGCGAGGTGGTCAAAGCAGGAGCCGATTGCGTGGCCGCCATCAGTGCCGTCACGATGGCCGACGATCCTGAGGCAGCCGCACGACGAATGGTTGATGCAATCGAAAGCGCCAGGAGTTGAACTTGACTACCCCACCAGACCGAAAATCCGAGTTACAAGAAATCGCCGACTCTGCACAACAGGAGTTCGCCGACACCCACGCCGCCCGCGAGCAGGGGTTACGCTTGTCACGCGAAATCGTTCGTAACTCTGCCAACTCGATTCGCGCGACTCACCGTGGCGATTTCGATCAGGCCCATGAATTACTCGGCACGGTTACAAAGCTGGCCAACGAGGCGATCGACCTCCGCGACGAACAGCCCAGGGTCTACTATGGTGGCTACATTGAGGACGCTCTGAAGGAGTATACAGAAGCTGCCACGACTCTCGCACTCGTTGAGGGCAGGCCGCTTCCGACGGCCGAAGACTTGAACGTCGGTGCCGCTCCATATCTCGGAGGACTGTCGGACACCGTCGGAGAGATGAGGCGGTTCATCCTCGACGCCCTTCGCGCCGACGATTTCTCACGCTGCGAGGAACTGCTCGACGTGATGGATGAGACGTACACGGTACTCGTCACCATGGACTACCCGGACGCAATCACCCGTGGGCTCCGGCGCAGCACCGACATGGTGCGCGGCATCCTCGAACGCACACGCGGCGACCTGACCATCGCCCTGCGCCAGAAGCGACTCGAAGAACGGTTGGCCCAGACGGAAAGACTGGCTTCGCTAGACCAACCCGGCTAGACCCGCCGTCGACCTCGCCAACTGCGAGCCAGCCATGCCAGGGCAATCGCATTCTCACAGTGCGTTCGTGTCCTTCCCTGGAAGGATCGAAGCACAAGTCGGCGGCCGCTCTTGGTGGAGGCCACTTTGTCCCGCATACCTGCCCTTCGACAGGCTCAGGGCGAACGGGTGGAAGTCAAGTCAGACTCCGGAGAACGCGATTGCCCCGCTGGCCATGCCCTCTATTCTTGACTGCCCTACCCGCCTATGGTACTTTTACGACGCTTCACTCCGAGTCAATTCACGTAGAGTCTTCCCGCCAGAGGGGAGACTTTTTTATGGGGGATCAGATGCAAGAGATTATCTTTGCTGCAATCGGCGCGGGCGTTGTCGGCCTGCTCTTCGCCGCATATCTGACCATGAACATTTTGCGGCAAGACCAAGGCAACGAGCGCGTTCAGTTCATTGGTCAGGCCATTCAAAAGGGGGCTAACGCCTTCCTCAAACGCGAGTACACCTTCCTCGCGATCTTCGTTGCCGTCGTCGTCGTAATTCTCGCTCTGTTTATCGACTACGACCTTCTCGACAAAATCGACCGAGTTGAAAGCCGCGATCTTCCATTGACAGCCATCGCCTACCTGATCGGCGCGATCGGCTCTGCCTTAGCCGGGTATATAGGTATGAGCATCGCCGTTCGGGCAAACACTCGTACGACAGTCAAAGCACAAGAGGGTATCAACCCCGCCCTTCGACTGGCCTTTAGCAGTGGCGCGGTAATGGGCCTGTCAGTCGTGGGCATCGGCCTCATCGGCGTCTCGGTTCTCTATCTGATATTCAAGGACATTGGAGTTGTGGCTGGCTTTGGTATGGGCGCATCGTCCATCGCCTTGTTCGCCAGAGTTGGCGGCGGTATTTTCACCAAGGCCGCTGATGTGGGCGGAGACCTTGTCGGTAAGATCGAAGCTGGAATTCCAGAAGACGACCCCCGTAACCCCGCTACCATTGCCGACGCCGTCGGCGACAACGTCGGCGATGTAGCCGGCATGGGCGCCGACCTCTTCGAGTCGTATGTTGGCTCCATCATCGCTACCTTGGCGTTGGCGGCAACAGGTGGTGCGCTGCTTGCCGAGAAGGGCTTGATCGATCTGAACGTCGATCTAGGCGACGTGACCGCCAACTTCGACCACGAGCTATTCATGCTTCCTATTCTGGTAGCGGCGGTTGGTATTATCTCCTCCATCATCGGGACCTTCCTCGTCCGCGCACCGGAAGGCGCAGAGATGGGCCGACTCCTCTGGGCTCTCAGAATCGGTATCTTTTCGTCGGGCATTTTGGTCTTGATAGCGGTCGGCATCCTGATTCCCGTTCTAGATTTGCCGTTCGAGTTGTTCTGGGTCATTCTCACCGGCCTGGTAGCCGGACAAATAATTGGCACGGCCTCCGAGGTCGCGACCTCCTACGAATACAGCTTCACTCGAAACATCGCGGCTCAGTCTGAGACTGGTCCAGCGACTGTCATCATCGGCGGCCTTGGACTCGGCATGTTGAGCACCCTCGTACCGGGCATCGTTGTTGTAGCAGCTATGTGGCTGACCAACGATCTTGCAGGTACCTACGGAATAGCTCTGGCGGCAGTCGGTATGCTCTCAACTCTCGGCATCACGCTGGCGACCGACGCGTACGGCCCAGTCGCCGATAACGCCGGTGGTATCGCCGAGCAGGCGCACCTTGGCCCGGAGGTACGTGATCGCACTGACGCCCTCGACTCTCTCGGCAATACTACCGCCGCCACCGGCAAGGGCTTCGCCATAGGCTCGGCAGTATTGACAGCCCTGGCGCTAATGGCAGCGTATGTTGAGGCCGCCAATATAGATGTTGCGCTGCTCGCGCTCACCGAAGTGAAAGTAATAATGGGCCTCTTGATCGGAAGCATGATGCCGTTCCTTTTCGCCGCACTAACGATGCAAGCGGTAGGGCGCGCGGCAGGTGCAATGGTCCAAGAAGTGCGACGGCAATTCCGCGAAATTCCAGGCATCATGGACGGCACAGGTGAGCCGGATTATGAGAAGACGGTAGACATCAGCACAAAGGGCGCTATGCGGGAAATGGTTGTACCCGGTCTCATGGCCATCATAACTCCAGTAGCAGTGGGCATGATTCTTGGTGCAGCGGCCCTGGGCGGCTTGCTCATCGGCTCCATCGCGACCGGCTTCTTGCTGGCGATCATGATGGCAAACGCTGGCGGCGCGTGGGACAACGCCAAGAAGTATGTCGAGGCAGGTGCCCACGGCGGCAAAGGGACCCCTCAGCACGCGGCAGTTGTCGTAGGCGATACCGTCGGCGACCCGTTCAAGGACACCTCTGGCCCCGCGCTGAACATCCTGATTAAGCTTATGTCCATCGTCGCTCTGGTCTTCGCGCCGCTGTTCCTGTAGTCGGGTACGAAAGGCAAGACAATGACGTTCTCCCTGAGCTTGTCGAAGGGCGTGTCTGCAAACCTGGGTGGGTTTCGTTAGAGTGTCTCTGACACATTCAGGAGGCATCCGTGTATACCACAACGGTATCGAAGACCGTCGATGCACCGATTGAGTTCGTCTTTCAGACGATATCGAACATTGAGAACTATTCCAAGGCCGTTTCGCACATCACGAACATCGAGTTTCTGTCCGAAACGAAGACCGGCGTAGGTACGCGCTTCCGCGAGACACGACTCATGCGAGGCAAGGAAGCATCAACCGAGCTTGAGGTCAAAGAGTACGTCGAGAACGATCGCGTCCGCATGGTCTCAGACAGTCACGGCACCATCTGGGATTCGTTATTCACCGTCAGGTCCGTTGGCGGTCAGACTGAGTTAACCCTCCAAATGGACGCCGACTCTTACAAGCTGGTGTCCAAGATCATCAATCTGTTTATTCGAGGCATGGTCCGTAAGGGCGTTGAAAGCGATATGAACGCGGTCAAGGAATACTGCGAGAAGCAGTCCTGATCTTGTCGCGTGTACGACCCGCCTCCCCGATGCCAAAATGCAGCCTGGTAAGATGATAGAGAATCCTCACATCCGCATTGCCAGTCCTGCTGACCTCGAACCCCTGCTGCCGCTGATCGTCGACTGGAGGAACATGATGCAGCGGAGCTATCCTGACGAGGAGACCCTCAGATCGAGTATCGAGGGCATGATAGCGAGCAGCGATACAGAGTTCTTCCTGGCTACTGACGACGATGGAAAAAGACTCGGCTTCATCCAGCAACGCTGTCGGTTCTCCTTGTGGCTCAATGCACCTGAAGCGACTCTCGAAGATCTTTTTGTAGAGACCGATAGTCGACAAATGGGTGTCGGCGCTCGGCTCGTGCAATTCGCGATCAGCAGGGCTGAAGAGAAGGGCTGCAAGTCCATCAAGCTGGATACGAACGACCGTAATCAAGAAGCGATCCGCTTATACAAAAGATTGGGCTTCGTGTCGAATTCAACCCGCTTTCCAGACTCCCACCAACTGTCGTTCGAGAAAGGCCTTAACCCGAAATAGCTGGGCATCGAGGCCACCTATACAAAATTCTTTGACCCACACCCCCCCGCCTGCTACTCTCGATACACCCCATACCGAAGCGAGGCAACCGTGACCGAAGACCTGCAAACCATCGACCTCCGGACCATCACGTCCCTGTGCAAGCGCAGGGGCTTCTTGTTTCAGAGCAGCGAGATTTACGGCGGCCTCGCCAGCACCTGGGACTACGGCCCGCTCGGCGTCGAGCTCAAGAACAACGTCAAGCGCTCCTGGTGGAAGACCTTCGTGTGGGGGCGCCGCGACATGGTCGGACTCGACGCGGCCATCTTGATGCACCCGTCGGTCTGGGTCGCCAGCGGTCACGTCGGCAATTTCTCTGATCCGATGGTTGACTGCACTAACTGCAATCACCGCTTCCGCGCTGACCATCTCGAAGGCGACACGTGCCCCAACTGCGGTCAGACTGGCACCTTTACAGAGGCGCGCGACTTCAACCTTATGTTCGAGACTCATATGGGCCCCGTGCAGTCCGAGGAAAACAAGGTACACCTGCGCCCCGAGACAGCCCAGGGTATTTTTGTAAATTTCGTAAACGTTGTGAACTCCACACGTCGCAAGCCGCCCTTCGGCATCGCGCAGATCGGCAAGGCCTTCCGCAATGAGATCACCACCGGCAATTTTATTTTTCGCACCCGTGAGTTCGAGATCATGGAGATTGAGTTTTTCGTGAAGCCGGGTGAGGACGAGGACTGGCACCAGAAATGGGTGGACGACTGCATGGCCTGGTACACCGGCCTCGGCGTCGACCCCGACCGCTTGCAACTCCGCCCGCACGACCCGAAGGAACTCGCCCATTATGCCAAGGCGACTTCCGACATCGAATACAAATTCCCCTGGGGATGGGGCGAGATTCAGGGCATCGCCAATCGCACCGACTTCGACCTCAAGGCGCACACCGAGGGCAGCGGCGAGTCGCTCACCTACTTCGACGAGCCGACCAAGGAGCGCTACACGCCCTACGTCATCGAGCCGTCCGCCGGTGTCGACCGCGCCGTGATGACCTTCCTCGTCGACGCCTACACCGAGGAAGAGGCCGTCAGCGCCAAGGGCAAGGCGGAGAAGCGCGTTGTCCTCAAGCTGCACCCCGACCTGGCCCCCGTCAAGGTCGCCGTCCTGCCCCTGAGCCGCAACGAGCGCCTGACGCCCACGGCCCACGAGGTGCACGACCTCATCCGCCAGTCCGGCATCATCGACGGCCTCGTGGAGTACGACGACGCCCAGAGCATTGGCCGCCGCTACCGCCGCCAGGACGAGATCGGCACGCCCCTCTGCGTTACCGTCGACTTCGACACCCTCGACGACCGCGCCGTCACCATCCGCGACCGCGACACCATGCAGCAAGTGCGCGTGCCCCTCGATGGCCTGGTAGAGGAGCTAAGAGGGCGGTTTGCCGGGTGAGATGGAATTCGATCTCGACGACATAAAGCGGACGATACGCGATCAAGGTATCAAGCTGTCTCTGCATGCGTATGAGGAGGCGTTTGCCGACGGGGTCTCGGTCGACGAAATCAAGGAAGCGCTGCTGGATGGTACGATTGTTGAAGACTATCCGACGTGGCCCCTGCTGCCTGGTCTACGGCCAAACTCAGACGGGCCGAGACCTGCATTTGGTAGTGACATCGTCGTTAGCACCCGTACTGGTTATCACGGTATATGAACCCGAAGCGCCATTCTGGACAACACCGGTCACGCGAGGGAAGAAATGAATGAATGCACTCTGTGTCACGCAGGCACGTACCGAGAAAAGCTCATCGTGTTCAGTTCTCGCCGTGGCGACCGGCTAGTCGTGGTCGAAGACGTACCCGCGCTCGTGTGCGACGTCTGCGGCGACCAAATAATTACGGAAGAGACGGCAAGGGAGATTGAGCGTGTTACCTCAGGCGAGCCAGCGGGGACAGCGCCTCTCTACCGTTTCCCTCAAAGGGTTGCATAAGCGCGGCTGGAGTCAGTCGTGCCACCCTCGTCCGCATCGAGAACGGCGAGCAGTCCCCGCGATTCGAGACGCTCAGCGCCCTCAACGACCGCGCCGTCACCATCCGCGACCGCGACACCATGCAGCAAGTCCGCGTGCCCCTCGACGGGCTGGTGGAGGAGTTGCGCGGGCGGTTTGCCTGATACAATACGAACGTCGATTTTGGACTAAACTGGACAACGTGACGTGCCGCGAACCACATCGAACAGGCAATTCATAAACCCCACGAATGGCTCAGCATCGTCTCAGGAGTTTGCGCTCCAGTACCCCCTGATGCCCATAACCGACTTCGGCAGCATCACACCAGATACGCCTCTGGAAGCGCTGAACCTAAATTGGCGCGAGCAGGACCTGCCCGAGCGATTACGAACCAAGCATGTTCATCGCTTGCATCCATACCTTGGTAAGTTCATTCCGCAGATCGTAGAGATCTTCCTGCGTAAATTTGAGCCAAAAACGGTGTGTGACCCTTTCAGTGGGTCGGGAACGACTTTAGTTGAGGCCGTGACGCTAGGGATTGACTCAATAGGGTGTGATATCTCGGAGTTCAACAACCTCGTAGCCGGAGTGAAAACCGGTCGGTATGATCTAGACGCACTTGAGCACGACATATTCGATATTCAGAACCGAGCACTCCCAGAACCACAAAAGGCCTTATTCGAGAAAGGTATTCCATACTCGCCAAGCGAGTATCTGGCTTCATGGTTCGCACCCTCTGCCCTCGAAGCTCTTCTAGCATACCGAGAGTTAATCTCGGACTATCCATCAGCCGAGGTTTTGAAAGTTATCCTCTCTCGTTCGGCGAGATCAGCCCGGCTCACCGCCCATTTCGATCTCGAGTTCCCAAAGAAGCCTCAGACCGCACCTTACTATTGCTACAAACATCGCCGTACCTGCAAGCCGACAGACAATGCCGCTCAGTTTCTCAAGCGCTATGGAGTGGACACCCTAAAACGAATTAGGGAGTTCGATTCCCTCCAAACTGAAGCACAAATCAAGATTATCGAGGGTGATTCTCGAAACGCGGAATTTCCACAGCATGATCTTGTGATCACTTCTCCGCCTTACGTAGGTTTGATCGACTACCACGAACAACACCGTTACGCTTACGAGTTACTAGGGTTGCATTGGAAAGCCGACAAAGAGATCGGTGCGGCTGCGAATGGCAAATCACAAAAAGCAGTGACTGAATACGTAAATAATATGATCGAGTCCTTCAGAAACGTCAAGCGCAGCCTATCGCCCGCAGGACGTATGGTCGTCATCGTGAACGACAAGTTAGAACTTTATGATAATATCCGCGAAGAAGCTGGGATGAAACTCGACGCTAGGGTAGAATGGCACGTCAATCGGCGGACAGGTCGACGTTCGGGCGACTTTTTCGAGAGCGTTCTAATTTGGACACGTAAATAGTCTAGGAATGTAGTGGCCAAGCAACCGATGCCTGAAAACCACGTTAGCTCAGAACGGATGAAGTCTGCGATCCAATCGATCATAAAATCGATGATGGACCGATGATGGACCGTGTAATGGAGAAAGTGCTAGTTACTGACCCATTCATCCCTGAGAATCACAGGTCTCGACGGCCGCTCTATGCTGCCCTCGTTCCAGATGAGATATTCAAAGGATCACACTTCGAACGGCGCTTCGTTACTCCCTTCGGGAAGGCCTGGGAGCGGCTCGCTCAAGTCTCAGCGGAGGAAGGTCTAGGGACAGGAATCCTCGAACACAAAATCAGCGGTGCGGTCCGATCTGAACGTCTTAGAAGAATTCATGAGGTTCTAGATCGGTTAGAGCACCCTACCAGCGGTCAGAAGCGAGTACGACCAAACTGGAATGAAGAGTTGAGCTTTGTTCTAAGGGGACGAGGGGAAAAGATTCCGACAATCGTTATTAGTGATGTCTGGGTACGGGACGACTCGAACGGTAAGAGGTACGCGTTTGAACTCAAATCTCCCATGCCTAACAGCGACCAAACGAAGGTTATCAAAGAGAACCTATTGAAGCTCTATAGTATGGAGCCTCCACAGATCGATGGCGCGTACTTCGCCTTGCCGTACAATCCGTATGGGAGGCGACAAGATTATGCGTGGTCGTACCCTTCTCGTTGGTTCAACATGAAAGAAGATGAGACGGTTCTAATCGGCGACGAGTTTTGGGACAAAATCGGTGGACAAGGTACGTATCGTGCTTTCATAGATGCTGTGAACGAGATCGGCATAACCTATCGCGGAAGAATTTATCGCGAATTCCTGGGGATCGATCCTCCCGAAGGCGATATTGAACCGATTCTCTAACATCGACGCGCCATCATCTTGAAAGCCCCGCCCCATTTCACCAAATTGTAATACTTCGCCTGCACCTCTCTTGTACTCTGGCACATCGAATATGATAGAAGCGTGGATGGGAGGGACGATCATGGATTTTTTGTATAGGCTTCCTACGAACTTCACCAGTCGGGTGGGTGCCACGCGGCTTGTCATGGCGGCGGCCGGACTGATCATAGTGGCGGCGGCGTGCGGGTCGACTGCGACGGATACGTCCGACGATGGCTCGACGGACGGCACGTCCCCACCAGCGGCTGCCAGGAGCGAGGACGCCTTGCCGAACTTCGAGATTGAGGCGTTCGGCAACGAGAATTTTGCTGAGGGGCAGGCGATCAGCCTCGATACGTTCCCGGATCAGCCTGTCGTGCTGAACTTCTGGTACCCGTCGTGCGGACCGTGCCGCCTGGAGATGCCCCACTTCGAGGCAGCATTCCAGTCGCACCAGGACGAGGTTGCCTTTATCGCGATTCAGCAACTGGGCCTCGATACCGCTGAAGATGGGCAGGAGTTCGTCAACGAGCTTGGCTTGTCCTACGCCGTCGGCGCTGACCGCTCTGGTACCATCATCCGCGAGCTGAACGTCATCTCGTTCCCGACGACGCTCTTCCTCAACAAGGACCATGAGATCGTCCGCAAGTGGGCGGGTGCCCTCAACGAGGAGAAGCTCAACGAGTTGATCGAGGAGATTTCGCCGGCGTCGTAAGCACCGTTGCCAGTTTCACACTTCGACAGGCCACCAAGTAACTGCTCGATACGACCTTGACTGGCGGATTAACGCCTTCACCCCCACTCTAGCTCTCCCCCGTCAAGGGGGAGAGGAATAGAGTCTTGCCCAGCGAAGTTACTTTCATCGATTCGGTCCGATCATCGGACTTGACGTTGCTCAGTGCGAGCGGGAAACTCGATTGACTCACTTCGCTGGGTCACCTATGCTCTCCTGAATCCTGTTCGATGAGAGGGCATCCATGAGCGAACCACTGAGCATCCTGAACGTGGGTGGGCACCCCAAAGATGTCGTCTTGTACGCGGGCGGTACGATGGCGAAGCACGCGGCGCGCGGCGACCGCGTCTGCGCTCTGACTCCGACCTACGGCGTCTCGCTACACCAGATGGCGACCGCCGAGGCAGTCAAGACTGGCATCTCCGTCGATGTCGACCGCGCAAAACGGGAACGCCTCGATGAGTTGAGAGCGGCGTGTGCCGAGTTGGGCGTGACTGACGTGCGCTGCCTCGACTACGACGACTCGATTCCGATTCCCGACCGCGATATCATCACGCAGATTTCCGAGGTCATCCGGGATGTCAGGCCCGACATCATCGTCACGCACCACCCGAACGACTCCGTCGTTGCGCACGGCATGGCCACCCAAATGGTACTCGCGGCAATGGTTCACTCTAGCACGACGGTTTCGCCCGGGCTGCAACCGCACTATCCGATGCAAGTGTTTTTTCATACGCAGATCGGCGATACCGACCTGCTGGAGCTGAGCGTCCCGCGCATCCCAGACACGCTTATCGACATCACCGATGTCGTAAAGACAAAGGCGCGGGCAATGAACCACTTCAAGTCGCAGTCGTACGGCACCCACAGCCGCCTCCAGCGCAAGACCGGCGAAATGATCGATGCCTCAATATACGGATTTCATAACCACGCGCCGTATTCTGAAACGTTCGTATCCTACAAACCTGGGATGTACGAATACCTGCCATTGAGCGAATACGGCCGGAAACTCAACAACATGCCGTACGAAGAGCAGTTCGCCTACAAGATGCAGATGCTCCTCGATGAATTCGAGCCACAGTCGGACTGACGGCGGCTCCGCCCCACTGCTACAATATTTGGACTATCGGTCGGTATTGTTCCAGGCAAACTCCGTTGCCAGAGCAACGCCTTCACCCTCACCTCCCTCCTCTCCCTTCAAGGGAGAGTAGGGAAAACGAAAGAGCGCGAACACTGGACCTGGGCGACGTATTTCTCACCATCGTTCTGTGGCTTCACACGTTGGCGGCGGCCACGTGGGTCGGCGGGAGTATTTTTTACTTGATTGTTCTCAGCCCGACCATGAAGCGCGTCCCGGATGTTCCGCGCGCGCTGTCGTCAGCCCTCGGCGTCGAGTTTCGCACCATCGTCGTCACCAGCATCATCGTTCTCGTGGCGACCGGCGCGATTCTCGCGTTCGACCGCCTCACGGAAGTCGAGGCACCCTACGCCGTGACCCTGGGCGTGAAGGTCGTGCTGTCCGTTTGGATGTTCCTGATGGTGCGCGACCGCCGACGACATTTGCGAATCCTGAGCACGTTCGAAGAAAAGCCCCCACCTCCCACAACGTTGTGGAGCAGGACGACCGCCGCCGTGTCGGGGTACAATACGCTCGTGATCCTGGGGGTCGTGATCTTCCTACTGTCCGACCTGATGAAGGTGCTCTTCGAGATAGAACTCCGCACCGAATAGGAGTCTTTTGTAAATATGAAACGCAGTCTACTCGACATCCTGGTGTGCCCATTGTGCAAGGGCGAACTGACTCTCACGGTCGAAGAAGAGGACGACAAAGAGATCGTGAAGGGCAACCTCTTCTGCAGCCAGTGTGAGGAGAATTTCCCGATCGAGAACACTATTCCCAACATGCTTCCGCCGGAGCTACGAGACTAGCGCTCTAGTCCTGCAAGCAGTTCCGATATCCGCCGATTTACGACCGGGTGAATTACAGTCGGCGCTATTTCCGCCAACGGACGCAACACGAACTCCCGCTCGGTGATCCGAGGGTGCGGCACTCTCAAGTGCGGCAAATCGATCACAAGGTTGCCGTATAGCAGGATGTCGATGTCTAGTGCACGCGGCCCGTTCAACACAGCCCGATGGGCATGTGCTTTCCCTTGGATTCCTTGTAATGTCTCGAGCAACTCGAACACCGTCAGCTTTGTCCAAATACGACAGGCGGCGTTGACGAAGGTCGGCTGAATGGTAAGCCCGACGGGCGCGGTCTCGTAGAAGGACGATACAGCAATGTCGGTCGATATCTCTCGCAGGCGATCGACGCCTTCCTCAATGTTCCGTCGTCTGTCACCGAGGTTCGAGCCGAGGCCAAGGTACACCTCATTCAGCATTGGACCTGCTCCAACCGCGAACAATTGCGTCGGTCATACGGGCTGCCCGTACCATCTCTTTGACATCGTGGACGCGAACGATATCGGCACCGCCCGCTATCGACAGCGCGACCGTCGCAGCCGTCCCTTCGACTCGATCGTCAACCGGCAGATCGAGAACGTAACCAATCGTGGATTTACGCGACATCCCGACGAGCAACGGCACCCCCAACACATCGAGTTCGTCCAATCGCCGCAGTAATTCGAGGTTGTGCTCAGCGGTCTTACCAAAGCCCATCCCGGGGTCGATAATGATATTCTCTCGTCGAACACCCGCCGTTACTGCGGCCTCCGCTCGTTGTCGCAGACTGTCGATTACGTCGGGCACAAGGTCCGTGTACACGGTCCCATGCTGGTTGTGCATCAGGACAACGGGTAGGCCGGTATCAGCCGCAACTTTTGCCATGTCTGGGTCGCGCTGAAACGCCCACACGTCGTTAATCATATTCGCACCGGCGTCGACCGCGGCCCGTGCCACGACAGCCTTGTATGTGTCGATGCTCAACGGTAAATCTGTTTCTCGTCTTACCGCTTCTATCACAGGGATGATCCGCGCAGCTTCTTCATCGGCTGAAAGCGGCTCTGAGCCCTCATAAATGCTCGGTGGCCGCGTGGACTCGCCGCCGATGTCGATGATGTCCGCACCTTCTTCTTGAAAACGCACGGCCTGGCGAACTGCCGCGTCTACATCGGAACCTGTGCCGTCACCGGAGAATGAGTCAGGTGTGACGTTAAGGATGCCCATAATATAGGTTCGCTCGCCCCAGACGAACGCTTTACCGCCGATGTTTGTCTCGCCTCTGCGCGGCTGTATGAAGTCCATAACGCTTGCCCTCGATGGCTCCCTCCCTGATACACCATCGCCTTGCTAGGGTGTGGGAGATTTGGTACTGTGGTTGATGGTTATTCTAGACTATCAAGTCCACAAAGTTCGTTCGCGCTGGACAGGTCGAAGCACGAACATGGGCGTCTGACGATATGGTACTCAAGCGCAAAGTCGACGACATTCAGGAAGACCTTAACGCTCGCCGCGAAGAGTCGCGGCTGGGCGGCGGCCCGGCGCGTATCGAAGCTCAGCATGCCAAGGGCAAGCTCACTGCCCACGAGCGCATCGACCTTTTGTTCGACGAGGGTACGTTCGAGGAGATCGACGCCTTCGTGCAGCACCGGGCGACCGAGTTCGGAATGGCCGACAAAAAGTATCTCGGCGACGCGGTCGTAACCGGCTACGGCAAGGTTAGCGGTCGGCTGACCTTCGTTTACGCGCAGGACTTCACGGTCATCGGCGGAACGCTGTCTGAGGTCGTTGCGGAGAAGATTTGCAAGGTCATGGACATGGCGGCCAGTAGCGGCGCGCCGATGATTGGCCTCATCGACTCCGGCGGTGCACGTATCCAGGAAGGCATCGACAGCCTCGCCGGATACAGTGCGATCTTTCAGCGCAACGTCCGCTTCTCTGGCGTCATCCCCCAGATTTCGGTGATGCTCGGCCCAGCGGCAGGCGGCGCAGTCTACTCCCCTGCCCTTACCGACTTCATCATGATGGTACGCGGCACCGGTCAACTCTATATCACCGGCCCTGACGTGGTAAAAGCAGCGACCGGCGAGGTCGTTTCACACGAGGACCTTGGCGGTGCTGAAGCACATGCCAGTAAAAGCGGCGTATGCCAGTTCGTTTGGGACTCCGAGCAGGAGTGCATCGAACAGATTCGACGCCTTCTGAGTTTCCTTCCACAGAACAACATGGAGGAGCCACCTCGGCAGCAGACTCAAGACAACCCAGAGCGCCGTGACCGAGGACTACTTCACATAGTGCCGGACAACCCGAACCAGCCATACGACATGATGGACATACTCTTGCAAGTCGTCGACGACAGCGAGTTCATGCCGGTACACGAGCTTTACGCACGCAATATTATCGTCGGCTTCGCGCGCTTCGACGGGCGGCCCGTGGGCATCGTCGCTCAGCAGCCTGACAATCTGGCCGGTCTTCTCGACATAAACGCATCGACCAAGGCAGCACGGTTCATTCGATTTTGCGACGCCTTCAACATCCCGCTCGTGACCTTTATCGACGTGCCCGGATACATGCCCGGCACCGTTCAAGAGCACGGCGGAATCATCAAGCATGGCGCGAAGCTCCTCTACGCATACGCCGAGGCGACAGTACCGAAAATCAGTGTCCTCATTCGCAAGGCATACGGCGGTGCTTACATTGCGATGAGCAGCAAGAACCTCAAGGGTGACATCAATTACGCATGGCCGACTGGACAAATAGCTGTGATGGGTGCGGCAGGTGCGGTCAATATCGTCTACCGCGACGAGATCAAAGCCGCAGCCGACCCCGAAGCTAAGCGCGCTGAACTGATCGAAGAGTACGAGCGCCTATTCATGAACCCATACGTCGCGGCGAGCCGCGGCCTGATCGACGATGTGATCGACCCCACTGACACGCGGCCCAAAATAGTGCGCGCCCTGGAAATGCTCGAAAACAAGCGAGAGACCCTACCGCCCAAGAAGCACGGGAGCATCCCTCTGTGACCGTCCGCTCAGATAAGACAATGGCTGCCGTTATCGCCGCCGTCCAAGAGTACCTCGACGAGGAGGCCCGTCGCACGGCTGCGCCGCAAGACCGGCGTTCTCTTAGCCGTTGGAAGTCCACCGACTGGCGTACGCTCCGTGACACCAACCACCATCCGGCCAATCTCTGGAAGCACGGCTCATGGCGATGACCGGGGCAAACCCCGTCAAGATCACTGACACGACCTTCCGCGATGCCCATCAGAGTTTGATGGCTACGAGGCTGCGTACCGAGGACATGGTGCCCATCGCCGAGCGGATGAACGCCGTTGGCTTTCACTCGATGGAGGTCTGGGGCGGCGCGACCTTCGACTCGACAACCCGTTTCCTCGGCGAAGACCCCTGGGAGCGGCTCCGCACGTTCAAGAAGCTCATCCCCGATACTCCCTTGCAAATGCTTCTGCGAGGACAGTCGCTTGTCGGGTACCGCCCATATGCCGACGATGTGGTAGACGCCTTCGTGCAGCGCTCGGCAGAGACTGGCATCGACGTCTTTCGTGTCTTCGACGCCCTGAACGACCGCATGAATCTCGAACGCGCGTCGAAGGCCGTCAAAGAGTCCGGTGCACATCTTCAGTTGACCATCTGCTATTCGGTCACCGAGGAGGGCAAGCTTGGCGGGCCGATCTACAACCTGGACTACTACATCGAGAAGGCAAAAGAACTTATTGAACTTGGTGCCGACAGCATCTGCGTCAAAGACATGGCCGGACTGCTCGCGCCATACGACTCCTTCGACCTGTTCACCGCATTGAGGGAAGTTGTCGACATTCCATTGCAACTACATACCCACTACACCAGCGGCATGGCGTCAATGACCGTGTTGAAGGCGATCGAAGCAGGAGTCGATGTAGTGGATGCTTGCCTCGCGCCTCTCGCGCTGCGAACAGCACAGCCCGCCGTCGAGCCGCTCATCACCGCTCTTAAAGGCACTGAACGCGACCCCGGCCTTGAGCTTGAGCCACTGTTAGAGATGGGCGACTACATCGAGACCATTACCCCTAAATATGAAAAATACCTCGCGACGCCTAAGACTGCCGTCATCGATGCGCGAGTGCTCAGCCACCAGATACCCGGCGGCATGACCAGCAATCTCGTCTCTCAGCTCCGAGAGGCCGATGCTCTCGACAGGCTTCCCGAAGTTTTTGAAGAGATCGCCAGGACGCGAAAGGAACTGGGCTACCCGCCGCTAGTCACGCCGATGAGCCAGATGGTCGGCTCGCAGTCAGTGACAAACGTGCTTATGGGCCGCTACAAATCTATCATCGAACCAGTCAAGGAGTATGCGTTCGGCCTGTATGGCGAGCCTCCATCGCCGATGAGCAACGAAGTCCGGCAGAAGGCGCTCAAGGGCTTCCCGAGAGGCGAAACACCCATAACAGGCCGTCCGCCGGAGTGGGCCGAGCATGAACTGCAGGCGGCGAAAGAATCTGTACAAGAAGTCTCGGACGACCTCGACGATGCCCTGACCTACGCTCTCTATCCACAGACCGGCATGAAATGGATTCGTATAAAGCATGGCCTCGACCCCATGCCAGACGACATGAAACCGACCGCGGCTCGATCAGATAACGGAGCGCGACCTGATTCGGCACTTGCGAAACCAGCGCCTGCCTCGAAAAGCCATCGGGCGCGCGCTTTCAACGTCTATGTTGATGGTGAGGTCTTTCAGGTGGAAGTTGACCCAGTATCCGGTAGCCCTGTGACGGCATCGAGCCTGTCATCTATTCCAGCCGCTCAGCCGGCCTTCGCACCAGGCGACGATGCCGACTCTGTGGCGGTAAGACCCGGCGAATCGACCATCGATGCACCGATGCCCGGCCTCATCCTGCGACACGACGTGGAAGTCGGTGCGACTGTCGAGGCAGGCGACATTGTCGTAGTGCTCGAAGCGATGAAGATGGAAAACACTCTCCCAACTCCCGTTGTCGGTACTGTCCGAGCACTTCCGTTCGATGTCGGCTCGAAAGTTTCGAGAGGGGACGTTTTGGCGATCATTAGTCCATCATGAATCTCTCGCCACCCTGAGAAGTCCGCGACGAAGGGTCTGGAATAGTCGCGGGCTATGAATCTTTGTTCTGCAACGATTTTAGATTCTTCGCCTCTGGCTCAGAATGGCGAAGGAATAGGAAGGAAAAAGAATTTGGTAGACCAACAAGCGATTGAAAACGCGAAGAACCATTTCGGAACAGTGCTCGAACAACAGCTTGAGCGCGTCGAGCGGCTCAAGACCGAGGGCGACTGGATCGACTATTCCACGCTCAAACCGATCATCATTGGCATGATCGGTGGCGACGGCATCGGCCCGACGATCAGTGAGGAGACCCGACGGATACTGGAGTACCTGCTCCGGGACGAGGTTACAGCGGGTAAGGTCGAGTTCCGCACCATCGAGGGACTCACCATCGAGAACCGCGCGGCCAAGATGCAGTCGATTCCTGAAGACGTTCTCGCCGCGATCAAAGAGTGCCACGTGTCGATGAAGGGCCCGACGCATACCCCTGAGAAGGGCGACGGTTGGCCGAACATCGAGTCGGCAAACGTGGGCATGAGGAAGGCTCTCGACCTCTTCGCCAACGTCCGACCGGTGCGAATTCCGAAAGACAACATCGACTGGACCTTCTTCCGTGAGAACACCGAAGATTTGTATGCGGTCGGTAGCCAGGGCGTCGACGTCACGGAGGATCTGGCTATCGACTTCCGTGTCATCACGACGCAGGGCTCCGAGCGTATCATCGAGGCGGCCTTCGACCATGCCAAGCGCAACGGCAAGACCCGCGTCACCATCGTCACCAAGGCGAATGTCGTCAAGACCACCGATGGAAAATTCCTCGACGTTGCCCGGAGAATTGGCGAAAAGTATCCTGGGATCGAGTGGGACGGCTGGTACATCGACATCATGACGGCTAAGCTCATCGACCCCAAACGGCGCAGCGACTTCCAAGTGCTCGCCCTCCCGAACCTCTACGGGGACATCCTCACCGATGAGGCGGCGGAGATTCAAGGCGGCGTCGGCACCGCTGGCAGCGCCAACATCGGCAAGCAGTATGCGATGTTCGAGGCTATCCACGGCAGCGCGCCGCGAATGGTCACCGAGGGCCGCGCACAATACGCCGACCCAAGCTCCCTCGTTCGCGCTGGCGCAATGATGCTCGATCACATCGGCTATAGCGACCTAGGGACGCGACTGCACGCGGCCCTAGACGTATGCGGAATGCACGAGAAGAAAATTGCCATGACGGGCCGCGATACCGGCGCGACGAGCAAAGAGTTCGGCGATTACCTCATGGCGACTGTCGAAGACCCGACGCTGATGAAGCGATGGGGGGAGTACACGAAGGTGTAGGTCAGGGCGACACCCCTATCACTTCGACAGGCTCAATACAGGCCTAACCTTCCCCCGTCAAGGTGGAAGGGACAAAACCGCGCCCATTAACAATGACCGGAACCTAGTGAAGTATCTATGAGATTTATCCTCTCCCCCTCGACGGGGGAGAGTTAGAGTGGGGGTGACACCCCGCAAATCATCATCAACGGAGCAAGAAATGCCAAGAAGCAAAGTAACGGTAGTCGGAGCAGGGAACGTAGGCGCGACGGCCGCGCAGCGTATTTTCGACAAAGGATACGCTGATGTAGTATTAGTCGATATTGTCGACGGGCTGCCGCAAGGGAAGGCGCTCGACATGCTGGAGTCGGGGCCGATATCGGGCAGTGACGCTTCGGTCGTCGGATCGAACACGTACGACGAGACCGCCGGTTCCGACGTGGTCGTCATCACGTCCGGCATCGCCCGCAAGCCGGGGATGTCCCGCGATGACCTGTTGCTTACCAATATGAAGATCGTCAGCAGCGTCGTCGCCGAGGTTGCAAAACACTCGCCCGACACGATCATCGTCCCTGTCACTAATCCTCTCGACGCCATGGCCCAGAGAGCCTGGCAGATAAGCGGATTCCCGAAAAACCGGGTCGTAGGCATGGCCGGTATTCTTGACACGGCCCGATTCCGCACCTTCCTCGCGATGGAGTTGAACGTCTCGGTCGAGGTTATCGACGCGTGGGTGCTTGGTGGACACGGTGACTCGATGGTGCCGGTCGTCGGCAGCACGGTCGTTGGAGGTCAGCCAGTATCGAAACTCATCGCAAAGGACCGCCTCGACGAGATCGTAAAGCGCACACAAAATGGCGGTGCCGAGATCGTCAATTACCTCAAGACTGGCAGCGCATACTACGCGCCGTCTGCCGCCATCGTGCAAATGGTCGAATCGATAGTGTTCGACAAGAAGCAGATTCTCCCTTGCACTGCTTACCTTGAAGGTGAGTATGGCATCGACGGCCTGTTTGTCGGCGTGCCCGTGAAGCTGGGCGCAACAGGCGTTGAGGAAGTGGTCGAGTTCGACCTGACCGACGAGGAGTCGGCTGCTTTGAAGAAGTCGGCTGACGCGGTCCGGGAGTTGATCGACGTGATGGACAATGCAAGCGGCTGATCGACCAATTGTAGAGCCGTTCGACTACGACACGAACCCTCAACGCCGCCAACTCACCAAGCTTGCCGCCGAAAAATACAGTCTGATTGGTGACGCCCATGAGGTCGTCGTCAAACGATTTGTTGGTGAGGGAATCACGTCTGTGTTGGACGTGGGCTGCGGCACCGGCAAGCTGATGAGCTTGCTCCATGCCGAGGGAGTCAAAGATGTGGTCGGCATCGACCGTTCTCCGATGCAGTTGTCGATGGCCACCGGAGTCGTGATCCGTGGCGACGCTTCAGCGCTGCCGTTCCCTGACAACACGTTCGGCGGCGCGGCGGCGTTGTACATGCTCTACCACCTGTCGGACCCAGCCGCAGCCGTCGCAGAATGCTATCGAGTCCTGCAGCCTGGGGGCTTGTTCGCCGCACGTGCGGCGAGTATTTTCGACTCGCCAGAGTTAGCGTCCGTACTTCCAGACTATGGTGTTATGACCACTTTCCAAAGCGACAACGGTGTGGAGGTCATCAGCGACGTGTTCGACGATCTTGAAGTCAACCCGTGGGACGGGCCTTACGTCCACCTGCCTGATCGCGAGGCGCTTGTTCTGTACCTCAGGGGTCGGCGTCTGAGCGTAACGGAGGCTGAGCGGGCCGCGGGTACGATCGATACGCCGCTCACGTTGACCAAGAAGGGCGCGATATTCTACGGTCGCAAACCCGGATGACCGACGACCTGCACCGTCTCAAAACTCGTCAAAATTCGCTGGATTTGTGCCTTGACATCTAATACATACGTTCGGTACAGTTGTTCTTGTCGATCGACTGACGTTGGCAGGCTCCTCCGGCACTACCCCTAACGCAAACCCCCAGGAGGAGCCTGCTGACATCTCAACTAATATCACCGTGTCCGTAAAAATATGGAATCAACGTAAAAGGAGAAAAACGTGCCAAATCCAATAGTGCATTTTGAGATTCTCGGTAACGACGCTGCGGGGCTTCAGCAGTACTATCGAGACCTGTTCGATTGGAAGATCACCAACGCGTCGCAGGATTTCCCGTACGGCATTATCGACGCATAAGAGCAGGGCGAGGGCATTGGCGGCGGCGTAGGCGGCGTCATGGAGAGCGGCAGCCCGCAGGCCACTTTCTACGTACAGGTCGACGACATCCAGGCGTCCCTCGATAAGGCCACTAAGCTTGGCGGCCAGACCGTCATCCCGGTGACGCCGATTCCGGGTATGGTGACCTTTGCGCAGTTCAAAGACATCGCGGGTAACATCATTGGGATGGTCGCGTCGGAAACGCCACCGGCTGAGTAGTGGACCGAACTTAGAACTGACGAGCAAGGGCGGGTCTTGGACCCGCCCTTTTTCAATATGTGACACTCTGTCACACCCGCAATTTAGCTAAACAGCCCGGAGCGCCTTGGTCATGGGCTGTATCGGTTGTTTGGGCAGAGACCCCCCTTGTTTTTGTGTAACATTTTGTAACATTTCCTGCCCTGTCCAGGATTCAAATCCTTGACAGGGCCTTCCTACTAATCTAGTACTATTGTTCTTTTTAGTCAACTCCACATCAAAATGCCGTCCTTTCGCCAGCTATCCACCCCCTGACACTCCGTACCCTCTGTGATATATTCTTTGTGAAGAATTGAACGAACGAGGCGGGTACGTATGTACGAGCACGACGTGCTGGTGATCGGAGGAGGGCTGGCGGGAATGCGGGCTGCCTTTACGGCCAGTCAGAATGGCGTCGACGTGGCTGTCGTCAGCAAAGTATATCCGGTTCGAAGCCACTCCAATGCGGCCCAAGGTGGCATCAACGCAGCATTGACCGACCGTGGTGACAAGTGGGAAGACCACGGCTACGATACGGTCAAGGGCAGCGATTATCTGGCCGATCAAGACGCCATTGAAATAATGTGCCGCGAGGCGGGCGACGAAGTCATCTCCATGGAGCACATGGGGGTGATCTTCAACCGTGACGAAGAAGGCAAGCTGGGCGTCCGCTCATTCGGCGGGCAGCGTCAGGCACGTACTTTTTTTGTCGCGGACTTTACGGGCCAGGCTCTCCTCCACGTCCTTCACGAACAGATACTGAAGCTCGGCGTCCGCGTTTACGAGGAGTGGTTCGTCCTCTCGCTGATTATGGAAGACAGCGAGTGCGTGGGCGCGGTCGTCATGGAGATGAAGTCGGGCGACATCCACGTCATCCGCGCGAAAGCTGTCATCATCGCGGCGGGTGGGCTCGGCCGCGTTTTCGAGCCGAGCACGAACGCCCTCATCTGCACCGGCGACGGCATGGCGCTGGCCTATCAGGTCGGCGCGCCGCTCATGGACATGGAGATGGTGCAATACCATCCTACAACCCTCAAGTCTAATGGCGCACTTCTTTCAGAGGCCGCAAGAGGCGAGGGTGCATATCTGCTGAACTCCGAAGGCGACCGCTTCATGGAGAAGTACGCCCCGAACATGATGGAACTTGCCTCCCGCGACGTAGTCTCGCGGTCGGAGCAGACCGAGATCAACGAAGGCAGGGGGGTCGACGGCTGTGTGCTCCTTGACGTCCGACACCTTGGCGAAAAGCTCATCAATGAGAAGTTGGGGCAAATTCGACAGCTTGGCATCGACTTTGCTGACGCCGACATGGCGCACGAGCCGGTACCGATTCGACCCGGCATGCACTACCAGATGGGTGGCATCAAGACCGACGTCGATGGACGGACGAATGTGCCCGGTCTGTACGCCGCTGGCGAGACCGCCTGCGTGAGTGTCCATGGTGGCAACCGGCTGGGGGCGAACTCGTTGCTAGATACTTTAGTCTTCGGGCGGCGTTCCGGCCAGCATGCAACCGACTACGTTAAGTCGAAGCAGTACGCGAACATCGACGACAGTGCGGCGAACGGCGACAAGACGCGATTGCAATCGATTCTCGACCGTGACTCTGGCACCGAGTTATTCGGCGCGGTTCGTCGCGAGCTCGGCGAAACGATGAATAGCCACCTGGCCGTTTACCGTGACCAGACTGGTATGGAAACCGCCTTCGAAAAGCTCAAAGAGTTGCGTATACGAAACGACAAAGTGATCGTTCACGACAAAGGTAAGGTTTTCAACACCAACCTGATCTTCACGCTGGAGTTGAGCTTTATGCTCGACTGCGCGGAGGCGATCATTCTCGGAGCGTTGGAACGCAAGGAAAGCCGAGGCGCACATACACGGACTGATATGCCGGACCGTGACGACGAGAACTGGCTGAAGCATATTCTTATTTCACGCACCAATGACGGCGAAACGGCGGTCGATTACCTGCCAGTGAAGATCACGCAGTGGGAGCCTCAGATTCGGAGCTATTAAGGATTTATCCTCTCTCCATCGAAGGGAGAGAGTTAGAGTGAGGGCGATTGCAGAAGCACAAGGATTAGGCGAGGGCGGGCACCCTCACCTCGGCCCTCTCCCTTCAAGGGAGAGGGAGTCAGAAAAATCCTCTCTTTTGGAGAGGAAGGAACAAAAACATGGAAGTTACACTTAGCGTTAAGAGGTACGACCCTGATGCGGAACGGCCAGCGGCCTACAATCAGGATTACCCGTTCGATATCGAAGACAACGCGACGGTGCTCGACGGGCTAATCAAAATCCGCGAGGAGATTGATGGGTCGCTGGCGCTGCGATGCTCCTGTCGGAGCGCGATCTGCGGGTCATGCGCGATGCGTGTGAACGGTCAGGCGATGCTGGCCTGCAATACGAAGATCAAGGATGTGCAGCCGAAGCACGGCGATCCAATCGTCGTCGAGCCCGCTGGCAACATGGGTCTTGTTAAAGACCTAGTCGTTGAATTCGACATTTTCTGGGACAAGATCAGGGCAGTCAAACCCTGGCTGCAGCCAGAAGGGCCGGAGCCTAAGGGGGAGTATATCGCGCCGAACGAGGATATGTTGCACCTGGCGGGCGTTATGTCGTGCATCATGTGCGGCGCGTGCGTGTCGGACTGCACGGTGATGGAGGTCGATCAGAACTTCCTCGGCCCTGCGGCACTGGCAAAGGCATATCGCTTCGTTGGTGACCCGCGCGACGCTGCCGACGACGAGCGTCTGGGCGAGTTGAACGAATACGGCGGCGTATGGGACTGCACGCGGTGCATGCAGTGCATTGAAGTCTGCCCGAAGGGCGTCGCTCCGATGGACCGCATCATGGCGATGCGCGACAAGACAATTGAGGCAGGGCACACAGACACATACGGTGCGCGTCACACTGAGGCGTTCACTGATATGGTCGAACACAGTGGACGCGTGGACGAGCTTCGACTACCGATCAAGACTTTCGGCTTGTTCAACATCAAAGAGATGTTGAAACTAGCGCCTGTCGGTGTCAAGGCCCAGCTTGCCGGGAAACGTCCGCCAATAATCCATAAGAAGAATCCGGGCCAGGAGAACGTAAAACGGATCTTCAAGAAAGTCGAGGACAAGCGATGAAGTACGCTTTCTATCCGGGATGCGTGTCGCGCGGTGCCACGCCGGAGTTGTACTCGGCAACGATGGAAGTTGCAGGACGGCTTGGCATCGAACTCGACTTCGAGCCAATGAAGACGGCGTCATGCACTGGCTCGGGCGTACTTCAGGAAAAAAATCAGCGGCTCGGCGACACGTTAAACGCTCGGACCTTTGCTCTGGCGGAAAAGAGTGGATTGCCTTTGATGGTAATCTGCAGCACGTGCCAGGGAGTCATGTCGCAGGCCAACAAGCGCCTCAAGGATGACCCTGACTACCTCGCATCGGTCAACGAAGACCTGGCCGAGGAGGGTCTTGAGTACAAAGGCACCGTCGAGCCGAAGCATCTGATGTGGGCGATCATCGAAGATGTCGGCCTAGATGCGCTCAAGGCAAAGGTGACCAGGCCACTGACCGGGTTCAAGGTCGCGCCGTTCTACGGGTGCTATATCGTGCGCCCATCGGAGGCCCTCGAATTTGACGATCACCCTGAGCGCGAAGACGCACTAGAACAGGTCATCGAGGCCGTCGGGGCCGAAGTTGTTGATTTCGCCGGTAAGACAGCCTGTTGCGGCTTCCCGATACTAACGATCAACCAGCCTGCCTCTCTCACGATGGTCGCGAACCACACGGGCGAGGCAAAGGACAAGGGCGCTATGGCAATGGTTACGCCTTGCCCCCTGTGCCACTTGAACCTCGACGGGTATCAACCGCAAGCGTCGAAGATTCGCAAACAGCCCATCGACTTGCCGATCATCCACTTTCCGCAGATGCTTGGACTCGCCATGGGCATCGACCCCAAGAAGATGCGCCTGAACAAGCATATGGTCTCAACGAGCAAGCTGCTGTCGACAATGGCGCTTTCTCCGTAGGTCGGAGCGGGATTTAACGCAGAGGGCTCGGAGATACTTGTAGTCGCGCTCCCCTAGGTTGAGTTCCCTCTTCGTACTTCGACGGGCTATCAAGTAACTGCTCGAAATAACCTTGATTTCGGGGGCAACGTCTTCACCCTCACCTCAATCCTCTCCCTCGAGGAGAGGAGGCAAAACGGCTGGCTTTTGCGGCATCTTGCCAGTTACTTCCCTCGATTCGGTCCGGTCGCCGGACTTAATGTTGCTCAGCACGAACGGGAAGATTTCCATCCGCCTGGTAGGTGTACCGTTCGTCCTGAGCTTGTCGAAGGATGAAGCCGCAAGACGACTTCTCAATCGGCAATCATTTCTCAGAATTCATCCGTTTAGGGGTTGACAAGTCTCGTGCCGCATGATAAAAAATGATCGTTCGTTTTTATAACTGAGCGGTCATTCGTTATCGGCGAGTAGTGATGGCACCCAAAGTAACACAAGAGCACCTCGACGCCCGGAAGGGCCAGATACTGGAAGCTGCGTTCGTGTGCTTTTCGCGGCAGGGCTTCCACCAAACGACCATCCAGGATATCTGCAAAGAGGCCAACCTGAGCCCAGGTGCTGTCTATCGCTACTTCACGAGCAAGGACGAGATCATCGACGCCGTGTGCGAGTTTTGTCGCGGGTCGAATCTCGCGATCATAACCGAGGCGCGCGGCAAAGTCGACACGATCGACATCCTCGACGAGTTGCTTCGACAAGGCGTCGAAGAAATGCAAGCCCCGGAGGCCAGCATCTCGCTCAGCCTCAACGTCCAGTGGTGGGCCGAGGCCCTTCGAAACCCCGATCTCAAGGACATGCTGCGTGATTCGTCCATCGATATGTGGGTCGAGGCGTTGGCGGGCATAGTTCGGCAAGGCCAGGAGCGTGGCGAATTCAATCCAGACCTTGATGTCGAGAGTGCGGGTAGAGTCCTCATCTCGATGTGGTTTGGCCTGATGCTTCAGCGGGCGATGGACCCGGATGTCGATTTGGAGGGCTACGTAAACGTCGTTAAGTCGGTGTACAACGGCACGTTCGGCATTCGCGGGCAAGAGATCGACGGAGCTACGGCCACGGCAGATTAGCAGCGAAAATTTATTTAGGGAGAAGATACGGTGAAACTATCGAGTGAAGGTCTGGCAAGATCAAGTGCGCGACGCCCATGGGTCGTCGTGGCGCTATGGATCGTGTTGTTCATGGCGATGGGGGCGTAGAACGGGGTGCTCCTGCCCGACGCGTTAACGACTGACTTTTCGTATAACAACAACCCTGAATCGCAACGAGGTTTCAAGCTGCTCGAGGATCGTTTGCGCGGCCCTCGGCAGGCTCAAGAAGTCGTGGTCATTCAGTCGTCCAATCTGACGGTAGACGACGAGGCGTTCAAAGCGCAGGTCGAGTCGATCCACGCCGAGATCGTTGCTCTGGGCCCTGAGATCGTCAGTTCAGCCGTCAACTTTTATCAGACGGGCGCGCCCGATTTCGTATCCGCTGACCGTCGGTCGACCATAATGCCCGTTCAGCTGACTGGCGAGCAAAGCGTGGGTATCGACAATGTCCCCATGGTTCTCGATATCGTCAAGAAGCTCAATGCGTCGACGCCGTTCACCGTCGTGATGGCGGGCGAAGCCAGCGTCGCCTTCGAGTCCAACGAGGTCATCGAGGCCGACCTTATCAAAGGCGAGTCAATTGGCGGCCTCATAGCGCTCCTAATACTCGTTGCAGTGATCGGCGCCGTGTTGGCCGGAATTATTCCGCTAATTATGGCGATATTATCCATCGTCGTCGCACTGGGGCTTGTAGGCATCATAGGTCTGCAATTCCAGTTCTCGTTCTTCGTGACAAATATCATTACGATGATAGGCCTGGCCGTTGGCATTGATTATTCGTTGTTCATCATCTCGCGATACCGTGAAGAGCGGGCGAGTGGGCTCGACAAACACGAAGCGATCGCAAAGTCCGGCGCCACAGCGACTCGAGCGGTGTTCTTCAGCGGCGTGACCGTCGTGATCGCTCTAGCGGGGATGCTACTCGTTCCCACGAACATCTACGCAAGTTTGGGCACTGGGGCCATCTTGGTTGTTCTGGCGTCGATGGCTGCGTCCCTGACCTTGTTACCGGCGATTCTGAGCCTGATGGGGAACTCAATCAATTGGCTGAGAGTACCGTTTCTCAGCAAGTCGGCGGGCTCTCAAGACCTCGAGAGGGGCGGCGGTTTCTGGGACACGATAACTAAAGTCGTAATGCGACAACCCGTGCTCGCGCTGGTACTAACGGCGGGACTGCTGATCGCCATATCGACGCAGTTGTTCGACATGGAGACAGGTTTCAACGGGGTTGAGACCTTCCCCGACCATCTTCAGTCCAAGCAGGCGTTTGAGATTCTCGAGAAGGAGTTTTCGTTTGGGCTGGTCAGCCCGACGGAGATTGTGGTCGATGCCGACTTGAACTCCCAGTCGGTCCAGGACGGTATTCAGCGACTGGTCACCGCACTCGAAGCCGACCCGTCGTTCGTGGGCGCGCCGACCATTACCGAAAACGACAGCAGGGACCTCGCTTTGATCAGCGTACCCATAGCTGACGCGTCGAGCCGGGACGCGACGCAGATTGTAGCGCGGCTGCACGATGACATCATCCCAGCGGCGTTTGCGGGTGTCCCAGGCGAGGTGCTGGTCACGGGTATCACGGCTTTTAACATGGATTTCTTCAAGATCACGGACCAGTTCCTGCCCATCGTGTTTGTGTTCGTCCTCGCCATGAGCTTCATCCTGCTCACAGTCGTGTTTAGGTCAATCGTGGTGGCGTTTAAAGCGATCATCATGAATTTACTATCCGTGGGTGCCGCGTATGGCCTGATCGTTCTGGTCTTCCAAAAAGGTTTTGCAGCTGATTTCTTTGGCTTCACGCAGACCCCGATTATCGACGACTGGATACCGCTTTTCCTATTCTCGGTGCTGTTCGGTTTGTCGATGGACTACCAGGTATTCCTATTAAGCCGAATACGCGAGCGCTACGATCAGACACGGGATAATACAGAGTCGGTCGCTTACGGTCTTCGCTCGACCGGACGCCTGATAACCGGCGCGGCGCTGATAATGGTCGCCGTATTCGGAGGCTTCGCGGCGGGCGACCTAGTCGCACTTCAACAGATGGGCTTCGGTTTGGGTGTGGCGGTGCTAATCGACGCAACGATCATCCGGTCGATTCTCGTACCTTCGGCAATGAAGCTGCTTGGCAATGCCAACTGGTACCTGCCGTCATTCCTTAATTGGCTGCCCGACTTCCGCGTCGAGCCGGTAGAGAACGAGGCGGAGATAGCTGCTGCTGACTAACTGCTGACTTCGAGTTCGATAAGAGTTAAGGGGCGAGACGGATCTCGCCCCTTTTCTATTGGAGTGGCAGCGGCGGCTGCAACCACTTGGGGCGTGCGTCGATTTCGATGCTCGACACCCATTTGACCCACTCGAAACCGCGTTTGCTGGGCGCGACCAGGCGAAGAGGGAAGCCGTGTCCAACAGGGAGTAGTTCGTCGGCAACGTGAGTCGCGAGGAGGAAGTCGCGAGCTTCTTGTAGTGAGAATCGCCGATAGTATCCGGTTTGCGAGGTGAAGACCACAGTTCGGGCGCTCGCGCTCACGCCGACCTCATCGAGAATCCGAGCAAGGGGGACACCTCGCCAGACCTGCTCCGAGTACCAACCACCAGTGCAATCGATTGTTGCGGACATCTCGAAGTCCGCTGACAAGTCTGAATAGCTGAAGTCGAGCTCGTGTTCGACCATGCCCCGGACTGCAAGTGCCCAGGAACTAACATCGATTCGAGGTGGCGTGTCACTCAGCCAGATGACTTCCGGGAACTGGCCGTCTATGCGATGCGATTCGTATGAGCCAGTGAAGCGACGGTCCTTTCCGCTCAGTCCGACAACGCGAGTGCCGAGTTCTCCCACCTGCCAGAATGCGAGGCCGGCTACCGATAGGCTTGCGAATCTCAGGAACGAGCGACGCTCGACCCAGAACGTCCATGGCATTGGAAATTTTCCAGTATATTTCAGCGCGTGCCAAATAACGATGGGGAGCAGTAGTGCGCCGATGTAGATGTGCCAGCTAACTCCGCTCCAATTGAGGCCTATTGGGGCGCGATAATAGTACTGCCCGACGATTGACCACCCGAAACCGAGGCCCAATGTGACGAACAATAGAGCCAGTAATATCAGCGAGGCTGTGCGTGTTCCGGCATGTGGCCGCCGGGTGCGGAGCGCGAAGAGGACGATGGCGACCTTCCAGATGAGAACGATGAGGAGACCGTATCCGGCGATGCGGTGAGAGACAATGTAGATAGCTCGGTCGGGCGAACCGGAGACCAAACCAAAAAAGCCACTGATTAGCTCGGCAGCGATGAACGCGAGAAGGAGTATGTTTGCCCAAGGGTGTTTCATCGTCTTTGGTTACGAGTATCTTGAGTTGCAGGCTTCGTCCTTCGACAGGCTATCAAGTAACTGCTACAAACTACCTTGAATTGCGGGTCAGCGCCTTCATCCTCACTCTAGCTCTCCCCCGTCGAGGGGGAGAGGACATGGGCCTTGCACATCAGATACTTCCCTCGATTCGGTTCAGTCGCCGGACTTAAGGTTGCTCAGCACGAACGGATTGTGACCGCGACCTGCGCTTAGGGCCCTACCGAAAAGTACGCACGATCGTCCCTTCCGGTTTGAGAACACCCATTAGTCACCACATCGAACAACTGGTGACCGCGAATCACATCCGCAAAAGCATCCCTGGCTGGCACTTGCGGCAGTAGCTGGTTATCCGCTGGTTAGCGGTGAGTTGACTGATGGCGTTGCCGCAGCGAGGGCACGGCTCTCCGCCCCGGTTATGCACTTTGAGGAAGTCCCGGTGCTTACGGTGAATCTCTTCGCCCATCACCTTTCGTACCTCCTAGGTCGCCTCGATAATCACTTTCTTCGACGAATCGAGGAGTCGCTGCAGGTCGTCGTCCTTCAATTCTTTTTTCTTGCGAAAGGGGTATATCTGGGCGTCCCAAAGAATCTCGTCGACGTAAGCGTTGCCGATGCCGGATACTACCCTGCCCCGCGTAATGATTCCTTTGATCTCTCCATGAAAAGGACGAAGACGCTCCTTGAACTCGACAAGTGTCATCTCACTATTGAGCACGTCGGGGTCCAAGTCCGTAAACTGCGGAATCTCATCGAGCTGCTCCGGCGACACGTAGTAGACGCGTCCCATCTGCTTGTCATCTATGTAACGCAACTCGTGGCCATTCGACAACGACAGAGTAAAGCATGTCCGTTTGAAAACTCGGTCGGAGGGTACAGACCACTGGAACCCGCCGGTGAGCATTGGATTGACAACGAGGAGGCGGTCGCCGGCTAATGTGATGACCAGAAATTTACCGGACCGTCGGACGCCTTCGAGCATACGATCAACAATGTCTATGGAGAAGTCACCCGCGAGCGGACGAAGAACGGTTGCCTTGAGCACCTTGGCGGAAACGACCGTGGTTCCGACCGCGCGCTCGACAAGAAAGTCTTTGACGACCTCAAGTTCAGGAGCTTCTGGCATTGCACCCTGCTATCCGAGACTCCAGACTTAGCTTTTCGAACTTTCGGCGATTGGCAGAGTGAAGGAGAACGCGCTGCCTTCGCCTTCCTTGCTCTCGACACCCACTTCGCCCCCGTGCGCCTCCACAATGTTTTTCACGATGGCGAGTCCCAGGCCGCTGCCTTCCTCACGCCTTGAACGCTCGACTTTGTAAAAGCGCTCGAATATGTGCGGCAGCGACTCCGTCGGGATACCGACTCCACTGTCGGACACTCGCACTTCTACAACATTCTGGTTCGCCACCGCCGAGATGCTGATCTTCCCGTCCGCGGGTGTGAATTTCAGGGCGTTGTCGAGGAGGTTACGGACGACTTGTCGTAAACGGTCCTCGTGGGCAGCCACCTTTGGCAACTGCTCCGGCAATGACACTTGAGTCTCGATGCCACTTCCTTCCGCGATACCGACGTAGCGGCTGCCCTCCTCGCGAATGACCGCCGCTATGTCCATCGGCTGGAGGTCCATGTCGTCAAGCCCGCTCTGGAGCTTGGTGAGTTCCAGCAGGTCGTTGACCAAGGTCGTCATCCTGTCGGACTCGACGCGAATCCGATGAACGTAGTCGGCGTTGATGTTGGGGTCGTCGAGACCGCCGTCTTCGAGCGTCTCAGCCATCGCTTTGATCGACGAAAGCGGCGTGCGCAACTCGTGAGAGACGTTGCTTACGAACTCCCGCCGGGAAGTCTCAACCTGGCGCAACTCAGTGAGGTCGTGGAGAGTAACGAGGACAGTCCCTTCGTTCTCGTCGTCCAGCGGAGTTGCCACCGCGCTGATCACCCGTCGGCCAGAAGTCAAAATGATCTCCGCAAACCGCCGCTCCCGCGTGGAGCGACTCGCTGTAATCAGTTGCTGAAGTTCGTGGTCGTGAGTAACAGAAGCGAAGCTAGTTTCGTCAGTAACTGGTCCGACTCCGAACAGCGTCGCGGCAGCCGGATTGATCAGCATGGCGTCGTCGTTCGAGTCGACGACGATCACGCCGTCGGCCATCGTGTCGAGAATCGCCGAAAGCTTGTTCCGCTCGCTCGACAGGTCGCGCACCATATTCCTGAGAGACGTACCCATCTGATTGAACCCGACAGCGAGTTGGTGCGTCTCGTCGCTGATATCGGTATCGACCTGGTAGTACAATTCACCCTCTGCGATCCGGCGGACGCCTTCCGTTACCGCACGAACGGATCGGGTGGTTCGATGTGCCACAAGATACGCCACCTCAATCGACAAGGCGGCGGCGATGATTCCAGAAAGTGTGAGCGTCGCCATGATCCGATTGACGCTGCTTCTCACGCTGGCAGTGGGAAATGCGGTTCGCGCGATGGCGACCACGTCCTGGCCTCGTAACATCGGTACCGCAACGAAGGCGAGACTTTCTCCAAGCTCAGGAGAGTGACGGCGGTCTCGTCCGACACCCTCAGCTACGGCAGCCGCGATCTCCCTGGCGTTAGCGACATTGGGCTGGGATGTCGGATCATTCTGGTTGTCCGCCAGGACAGTACCATCGAGAGCAATGACCTGCATCCAGGATTCCGACGAGTTACCGAGGTTAGTAATCGTCCGGGCCAACTCGGCAGGGTCGCCGCGGTCCAATAGAGGACGGAGAGCGATTCCAGCGAGGAGGTTAGCTTCGTTTTCCAAACGATTTTCAAGTGACTGATAGTAGCCGTCTCGAACGAAGTCGACGAGATACACACTCACTATTCCCATCGACAAGAATAGCAAGACTACGTATGCGACGGCGATCCGCCATAACAATCTTTTTGGACTAATCATCCTTCAAATCTGTACCCGTGCCCTCGAACGGTGATAATCCTGCGGGGGGCACCTGCGCCTTCCTCAATTTTTTGTCGAATCCACCGAACATGTACGTCGACGGTTCGCTGATCGATGTTGTCCTTGGTTCCCCAAATCCTATCGAGAATGTCGTCGCGAGTAAACGCCTTGGCAGGGTGTTGTGCGAATAGCGCCAGCAGGTCGAACTCCCTCGGCTTCATGGGTAAGAGCTTGCCGTTGCGCAAGACCTTTCGACTATCCACTTCGATTCGCAGGTCCCCTGACGCTAGCACTCTCCCATTGGATCTGCCGTCTAGTGCAGCAAGACGCAACTCGCCCCGACGGAGCATTGCCTTGACCCGAGCGAGCAACTCTCTCATGCTGAACGGCTTCGTAACGTAGTCGTCGGCACCGATCTCGAGGCCGATCACTTTGTCCATTTCCTCGCCCTTTGCCGTTAGCATCAATATGGGAACGTCGCTTTCGTTTCGGAGGATGCGACAGACCTCGATTCCGTTCATCGTCGGCAGCATGATATCGAGAATTACAAGGTTGACGGATTCCGTCCTCGCTACCTCGAGGCCTTCGCCTCCATCGGACGCCGCGAGAACATGGTAGCCCTCTCGCTCCAAGTTGTAACGGAGCGGCACGACGAGGTTCTCTTCGTCCTCGACGACGAGAACTGTCTTTTTATCGGGCTGTGATTTCGATGCCACGCGGGTTATAAGGCCCTCAGTTGATATGTCCGCGACCAGTCTATAATAGATTCAGCTAAGTGCCTATCCATGCCTGATAGTCAAGGATGACTCGACCGCAAGGCCACAGGGAGAAACCATCGATCTACAACATCATGGCTCCCTGTTACGGCGATTGTGCTATGATTCACAAAGTTTTGTCGTCGACTCATTCCTGGGGAGGATCCGTGTCCAAACAACTGCTTTCAATCTTCGGTATCGGAATATTTCTGACAATACTCGTGGCTTGCGGCGGTTCGGATGACAGTGCATCGTCGGACACGCCCCCACCGCCACCTGCTGCGGCACCTGCACCTCCGCCAGCAGCATCGCAGATAGAGATTGTCGGAACTCGCGTGGACGTCAAGCTGGAAGACCCAGGCAAGAGCGGGAAATACCGCTACAATCCAGCAGATTTCACATTCTCTACGGGCGATGAAGTGACATTTGTGCTAACGTCTGAAGGAGAGTTCCATACATTTACCGTCAGCGATTTGGGTATCGACGTCGGGGTCGACGCTAACGCGACTGAGAGCTTGACGTTCAAGTTCGACAAAGCCGGAACTTACGAGTTGATCTGCATCCCACATCAAACTCTGGGCATGAAGAGTACGATCACCGTCCAGTAGAACATCGCGGTATGAGCCATGACTCAGAAGCTGAAGACCGTGCTCGCTGTCATCGGACTGAGCGCTATCGCAATCGTGGCCGCAGATTTACTTGGCCGCGCAGCTGCCTCGTTCGACGAACGGTATTTCGAGACTCCCCGGAATGTCACCCTCGTGGACGACGATCTCCGAGCCGCTCTGCCTGCATATGACAGCGTAGACTACGACCCTCGAACATTGCTCGAAGAGGTACGCAAGAGCGACCGCGCGGTCTACCAGCCCTACACCATGTGGAGGCGGAGGGCGTACCGAGGCGAGTACACAACCATCGACGTAAACAGCCTGCGCCGCACCGTTGGCAATTCGTCGCAGGCCAGTGCTCTCCAGGTGTGGATGTTCGGCGGTTCGACCGTGTGGGGTGTCGGCGCGCCCGACGATGAGACCATACCCAGCCACCTAGCGAAACTGCTGAACGACAGGTTCGGTATCGATGCCAATGTTAGGAACCTGGGCGAACGGGGGTTCGTCTCCACTCAGGAAGTTATTTACCTCATGCGCGAGCTGCAGGCCGGTCGCAGGCCCGACGTCGTGCTGTTCTACGATGGTGTGAACGATGCGGCAGCCGTGTCGCTATGGCCTGAGTTCCCTGGCGCTCATGTTTCGTACGACACGGTGCGTGAGCGGTTCGAGGCCATCAACGATGATGGCGGAATCGGCTCACTTATGCGCTCCACAGGGCTCTATCGAGCATCGAGAATCGTCCTCAACCGCCTCGAAGACGACCCATTCGAGCGCGACGGTATCATCGTCTACGCGTCCGACGACAACGACGCCGAGCCGGATTACGATTGGCTGGCGGAGCGAGGAATCGATCTGTGGCTCGCGAACGCTCGTGTGGTCGAGAGCCTGGCACGAAAATACGATTTCGCCAGCTTAATGTTCTTTCAGCCCGGTCTCTGGTCCGATAGCAAGCCGCTCGACCCCTCTGAGGAAATGCTGCTCACGACAGAAGCGGAGTTCGCCAGCCTGAAAACTGTTATGAGGGTACGAGCGGAGATGGCCTCGGCCCTCGACGCGATGTTGATCGACTCGCCAGTGGCAAAATCGGTTGTCAACCTCCACGGGCTCTTCGCCGACACCTCAGAACCTGTGTATATCGACTACGTCCACATCACAGGCCGGGGCAACGAAATCGCCGCCGAACGAATCGCTTCTGAAATGTTGAAGCGGCTATGCCTTCAACCTTCGGCGGACCTAAACCAGAAAACCCTCGGTCAACTTCGAGCCGGGTGCCAACAGTAGACGACGATCCATCTGACCCAAGGACTCGTAGTACAGGACAACACCGATTTTAGGGTGGTCATCAGATTAGACGTTACCAAGGCTGAGTGGTAACATTCGCCAAATGGCGCTATCCGTTGATCGGGTAAACGGGGCAAAATTCTCGGAGGGATGCAGTGTATCTCGCCCGAGAATCCTTTCGGCAACATGGAGGGAGGAGACATGAGGGCGTTAAGGATCATCGACCACAGGAGATTATCGTTCGTGGCGATCGCGACAATTGCGCTTATTGTCGTGTCGGCCTGCAACAGTCAGAACGATCCATTCGACGTAGGAGAACGAGCAGCGGCCCGGTCGATCACGCCGACCGTAATGCCAACCACCGCCCCATCCAGTTCAGATACATCCGGGACGGCTCCCACGCCGGTGCCCGGCACCCCCACGCCACTGTCGACGCTCGAGCCAGTTGCCGCCGTCGGGACGGTCCAAGCCCGAGAAGTAGAGCATCTAGCTTCACTGTTCGAGCCGTCAGTCGGCGCCGTCAAGTTCGCTGAGTGGGAGGACAAACCACTGAAATTTGCGAACGCCCTTTTAGGGTATATTCTTGTGTACGGATACGACTTCACTGTCGAGTTGGTGCCGATTGAGGGCGATTCGTACCAAGACGCTTTCCAGAGCGGCGAGCTCGATATTCTGCTGGCTTTCGACAAGAATGCAGATGGAGATTGGTACACGACTCACATCGAGGGCAAGGGGATCGCGGACTTGGGCTCTCTCCGTGATGGCAATGGCGACCAGCGGCTCGTCGTCCACTCCGGCCTCAGCGAGCGAGAGCCCGAGGTGACGGAGTTCCTGGCGAAGGCAAAACCGACAGACGAGTTGATCGACAAGCTGTCGGCCACGATACGAGAAGGCGGCAGGATTGCTATTAAGCCGACCGTGCCAGCGATCAAATTCCTGAAAGAGCAGGAGGCGCTGTGGACTCAGTGGGTGCCTGCGTCGGTTGCCGATAAGGTCAGGGCCGCCATAGCAGCCGGCAAGACCAGCCTCGTCAACCGCAAGTGTATCCCCGATGGGGGCTCCGGCGGCGGCAGTAATAACTGCGGGACCTAGATTCTCCGTTTTCTACACAAAACAAGGGGCACTCGTAACCGAGTGCCCCTTGTTTTGTTAGTCGCTTGTCAGTCCAAATCAGCTTTGGCATTGACCCGTAGACGACTAGACGACCAGCAAGGGCTGCAGTACGGTAGACTGGGCGAGTCCGTAAGCGTGGTTCACTTACTTCATCCATACGACACTAATGTAATGCGAGAATCGGCAATAACATCATCAGAGAGCGATGCTAGGTATCGTGCTCTAGTCGAAGCCACGCCGATACCATTTTTCGTCGTGAAATCGACGACCGGCCAGATAGTCTACGCCAATACGCATTTTGGCGATCTGATCGGCGCTCCCACTGACACGCTCATCGGCAAACGAGCAACAGACTTTCTCGAGGATATGTCGAGCCGACAGTCAGTGATCCTCGATCTGGACAAAAATGGATATTTCCAGAGCCATGAGGTGCAGGGCACAAATGCACAAGGCAAAGAATTCTGGGTAAGCGTCTCCGCACAGCCGACCACCTTCGACGGCGAACCGGCCTTGCTGAACGCACTCGTGGACATCAGCGACAGCAAGCGCGCAGCGGAGGAGGTCGAGCGGCTTCGGCGGCAGAACGAACTCATCTTGAACTCGGCAGGCGAGGCCATCTACGGGCTCGATCTGGACGGCAATATCACTTTCGTCAATCGCGCGGCCGTTGCCATAACTGGCTGGAACGCCGACGAACTGATCGGGAAGTCCCAGCACGAGACCTTCCACCACTCCAGGTCCGACACCTCCCCTCTCCCCAGAGAAGAGTCCCCACTGCAAAAGGCCATCGAAGAGGGAGTTCAGTACCAGGCCGACAACGAGGTTTTCTGGCGCAAAGATGGCACCGGATTTCCAGTCGAGTATGTGAGTACGCCGATTCGAGACGAGCGCGGCGTATTAGAGGGAGCCGTCGTCGTGCTGCGGGACATCACCGAACACCTCGAGGTGCAGCGAGCCCGCGTCATGGAGGCAGCCACAGCCGCTCGTTCCGAGGAGCTTCAGCGGTCAAGACAGAGGCTCGTTGCTGTCGCCGAGTCACTGAGGCGGGATATCTCCAGCCACCTTCACGGCTCGGTGCAGAACAAACTTATTCTCGTATCGCACCGCCTCCGCAGCATCATCGAAAAGTCGACTAAGGGCGAGATCAAGGCCGAGTTGAAGGGGCTGCACCGGCAGCTAGAAGACATTACCGAGAACGACGTGCGACTTATCAGCCAGCAGCTTTATCCCGCTATACTGCGCAGAGGTCTGATACCCGCTCTCCAATCGCTGAACGACCAGTTCGACACGATTCTCGACATCGATATGCAGATCGACTCGTCGTTGGCCCAGAAGGAGCGGGCGGACAGCCATTACGTATCTGAGCAGGTTCGCCTTTCAACGTATCGCATCGCAGAGGCCTCGCTTACCAACGTCGTCAAGCATTCTGGTGCGATAGCCGTCACGATCAATCTTGAAGAGGTTACAGACGGGTGGTTCAGCCTGACTGTCAGCGACGAGGGTAAAGGATTCGATGTGGATGAGATATCGGCAGGAATGGGTGTCGGCACAATGCACGATTACGCCGAGGTCGTTGGTGGTGACTGCACCATCAAGAGTAGGGTGAATTCAGGTACGCAGGTGCGGGCTATGATGCCGCTGCGAGAGCCTGTTCAACAGAGCTGATCGATAGCCTAGATTTCGGAATAAAGGCTATTGCACCTTCGGCCCGAGCGTGATCGAGGCAGGTCGACTCGTCGTTTGCGCTGACCAGGATGGACTGTGTATTCGGGTATCGCTTCGTGGTGCGTCGCACCAACTCTAACCCATCCATTTCGGGCATCTCGATATCCGAGACAAGCAGATCTGGGCGCAAATTGTCGATCAAGTCCAACGCTTGGCTGCCTGACTCTGCAGCCCCCACGACATTGAACTCCGCTGTGGAGTCAAACATTTCCCGAAGCAGAGCTCGGAAACCAGCGTCGTCGTCTACAACAATGACCTGTCGCATTAGGCAGCACGCTCCTGGTGATGTTAACCAGTGTGCTTGAAATCAGGACATGTGGCCATCGGGACAGTACTGCAATTTAGGAACCGAGTTTTCCCCACAACGGACTGGGGAACCTTAGCGATTGCCCTCAGAATTTTCGAGGAAGTGAAGCGTGGCCTGAACACGAGCATGCGTGTCGGGTTCGTTGGAGAGGTGCAGTTCCTGGTAGATGGCGTGGATGTAGGTCTCAACGGACTTGGGGGTCAGCGTGAGCTTCCCGGCGATGGCGTTGTTGTTATAACCCTGGGCGATGAGTTCGAGTACCTGCTGTTGTCTTGGGGTGAGTCGGGCTATTGCGGAACCCTGGCGGGGCCTCAGGTTGCCCATGACCGCAGGGTTGAGGACTACCATGCCCATAATGCTACCCTGGATAGCGCGAACGACTGAAGTGATATCCGGGACCGATTGCTTCAGTAGGTACGCCCATACCGAACTACGTTCGAGCGGCAAGCTGGTAAGGTAGCGACGATCCCGATGGGACGAGAGGATGACGATACCGACGTCCGGCATCTCCTCCTTGATCACTAACGCCGCCTCAATTCCGTCCATCTCGCCAGCAAGCTCAATGTCCATCACCACCGCGTCGGGCTTGTGCTGTCGTGCCATCTGAACGCCGGTCTCTCCGTCACGGGCAGTGCCGACAACCTCAAGCTCTTCCTGCGATTCGAGCGTGTGAAGGAGAAGCTCACTGAACAGCGGCTCGTCTTCGACTACGAGCAACTTGGTCGTCGCATTTTTCATACCCAGTCCGTTACCTTTAGAAGAGATTCCGCCCTATTTTCGCAGGTGTTCACCGTGCTGTCCATGCTATTCCCGCCATCACTTTTGCTAGTATTCGGACGTTAGATGCTCCATTCTGCCATACCAAATACACCAATCCGGCTAGGTCAAAGTGGACTAGACTGTATACTGTGCAGTTGACGTTGTACCCGTTCCCTGCTACCTTCGCGCTATGCTCGAAGCACCTGTTCTGAAGCCCATGTTGGCCGATAAGCTGATGGCCGTCCCGACAACACCAGCGTTCATTTATCACGCCG
>Ga0209501_10000332_pt1 | contig 58849 bp, 61 predicted proteins | sample ArcticOcean_MG_C_4_FD_187434 | JGI IMG/M metagenome (GOLD analysis project Ga0209501, IMG submission 187434) | Marine microbial communities from western Arctic Ocean - ArcticOcean_MG_CB4_134 (SPAdes) (version 2) | ecosystem: Environmental > Aquatic > Marine > Oceanic | place: Arctic Ocean...
GATCTGACGGACTGTCTCGACTACTGTTCTGCCCGTGGACAAGGCCACCTCGGCCTCTCGTAGCTTCATGATGATCTGCTCAGGTGTGTGTTTCTTTCTTGGCATTTCGCCCCCTTTCGTGTCCGTCCAACCCTAACATTTGGCCTGGATCGGATTTCGGGGGTCAGGTCACTTGCGGGATGAGACTTTTGACAACAGTTTTGACAGCAACCCAGAGCGAATTGCCCCAATCACCGGCGAACTACGGTGGACTCTTAGACCGGTGGACATCGGACGGACACGGTTTCGAGTGGATGTCTGCGAACCCCCGTAGTATAATTTGGGACCAGGAGGTCGCCGGTTCGATCCCGGCCACCCCGACCACGCTATCAACACCGCCTTTGCCTCCATCGTCCAAGTCTTATCAGCCGTTTGAAAACTGTTCGGAACGAACCATGAGAAGATTCCTTCGGATATTGGGATGGGTGTGGGCCTTCTGGTGGGGAGTCAATATGCAGGCTTCCATCAGACAAGGCAACGTCGAAGGCTTTGTTATAAGCGTGGTCGTGGTTGCGATTACTTTGGCGCTCCTCCTCTATACCCGTAAGAAGGCATAGCCAGTAAGAGACCAAGCTAATCCCTGATAATCGCGCCGCCGTCGACGTGGTGGCACTGGCCGGTGATGTTACTCGCGTCGTCGGAGGCAAGGAAGGCGGCCATTTTGCCAACGTCTTCCGCAGTTTGTGGGCGGCCCATCGGGATTACTTTTTCGTAACGCTTTAGAAATTGCTCGTATGCTTCACGCTCAAGACGTCCGGGGTCGCTGGCAGAGGTCATGTCATTGAGGCGGTGCTGTAGCTTGGTCCAAACGGCACCGGGGCAGATAGCGTTGACGTTGATGTTCTCTGATGCGAGATCGCCCGCGAGGCCCTTCGTGTAGCGCAATACGGTCGCCTTGCTAGCGGAGTATGCGCCGCCCATGCCACGTCCGGCGTGACCCGCCATCGAACCGATGTTGATGATGTTTCCGTAGCGGCGCTCGCGCATCGCTGGCAGGACCGCGTTGGTACACCGAACAACTCCAAAGACGTTGACCGCGAACAGCTTTTCCCATTCCTCAACGGCGTCGTCACCGAAGTACGGCATTCCGGCATTGTTCACGAGAATGTCGATTGGTCCGAGAACTTCGATCGCGCGGCTGACGGCGGCTTGGACAATGGAGTCGCTAGTGACATCGGTCTCCACGGCGATGGCTCTCTGTCCGAGCGCCTCGATCTCTTTGACCGCAATGGAGGCCGTGTCCAGGTCGATGTCGGCGACAGCGATGTCCGCCCCCTGCTCCGCCATCGCCAGAGCGATACCCCGCCCAATACCCTGTGCAGCACCAGTGATGAATGCGACCTTGCCTGTCAAGTCTGCCAGCATTTTTCGTGTACCCCCAAGTGGTGGCGAAATTGTAGCACCTCCTTTACCAAATTTTTGCGATAGAAGGGCTCCCAACGAGTGGTACAATCACCGCCTTGGAGGTTGCCGTGTCGCAAGAATTCGCCAAGCTGAATCAAGACGCCATCAGAATCTGGGAACAGAAGGCTGGCTGGTGGGACGATTATATGGGCGAGCACGGGAATTGGACTCACCGGAATCTTGTCGCGCCGCCGGTTGAGCGCGTACTGGACATCCAGAAAGGCGAGACGGTGTTAGAGGCTGCTTGCGGCTCAGGGATTTTTGCGAGGCGGATGGCAGACCTGGGAGCGAATGTCGTCGCATTCGATGTCTCGGCAACGTTCGTCGAGCGTACTAGAGTACGGACTGAAACGTACGGCGACCGCATCGAGGTGCATCAGATCGACGGCACGGACGAAGGTCAAATGTTGACGCTGGGCGAGGGTCGCTTCGACGCGGCGGTGTGCAATATGGCGCTGATGGATATGGCAGACATCAACCCGTTGGGTTCTGCCGTGGCCCGGCTGCTCAAACCGGGCGGACGCTTCGTGTTTGCAGTACCCCACCCATGCTTCAACACGATGGCTGTCAAGAAAGTCGTGGAGGAAGAGGAGCGCGACGGCGAGTTCGTCACAGTACGCTCCGTAAAAGTCTCGGAATACATTACCCCCCGCAGCGCGCGGGGCATTGGCATATCGGGCGAACCCGCCACTCACTTCTACTTCGACCGGCCCATCAACGTCTTACTCAAAACGTTCTTGGACGTCGGCTTCGTCCTGGATGCCTTGGAGGAACCGATACAATCGGCAGACTCGGACGCCAGTAGGCCACTATTATGGTCGAACTTTCCCGAGATACCATTCTTGTTGGTGGCGCGGATGAGGCTCGCGGGCTAATTGAGTAGCCGAGACAGGGATTGATAGGCAAACTTGATATTTCGACCCTGAACCGCCGTTCGAGTGTCCCGCCGCACTCACTCTTCGGCATCGACTCGGAGTTGACGGCACTATACAGCTGGTCCTCGACAGATCAAAATTACGTCGCGACCAGTATAATGGCCCATAATTGTAACTAACATTGGCGGTCACGATGCCTACGAACAGCGATACAGTTTACATAGCACCCGAACCCACGATATCAACCGTATCTGGCCTGATTCGATCCCATGCGGAGCGGACGCCAGACGCTATAGCGATAATGGCACCGGGCCGCCAGTCGCTCACCTACTCTGGCTTACTCCAACACTTGGACAGCACTGTCGAGACGCTAAACGGGATGGGCATAGGGAGGGGCGATGTTGTCGCGCTTCTTCTGCACAACGGGCCGGAGGCCGCGACGGCGTTCCTTGCGACGGCCGCTTGTTCGATCAGCGCGCCACTGAATCCGGGCTATCGAGAGAAAGAGTTCGAGTACTATATGTCTGACTTGAGGCCGAAGGCATTGATTATTCTGGAGGACGACGACTCCCCGGCGAGAACGGTCGCCAACGCTCGTGGCATTCAGGTGGTCGAACTGACAGTTGACGCCGGTGCGGCGGCGGGCACATTCAATCTGGTCGGCGGCAAGTCCGGGCGGGCTAAGAGGCCAGGTGTCGCCGAACCAGGCGAACTCGCGGTGGTTGTGCACACCTCTGGTACGACTTCCGCGCCTAAGTTGGTTCCGCTGACGCAGAGCAACATCTGCTCGTCAGCGCACCACGTTACCGATGCGCTTGCGCTTGCTGGCTCCGACCGCTGCCTCTGCATGATGCCGATGTTCCACTTGAACGCTCTCGTGGGCACGATCCTTTCGTCAATTGCGTCAGGCTCCAGTATTATCTGCGCTTCTCGTTTCGACTCGGCCCTGTTTCCTGGCTGGATGGAAGACTTTCACCCAACCTGGTATTCGGGATCACCGACGATACATCAGGCCGTCCTTGATCTCGCCCGCGACAACCCTCAAATGGTCGCGAACTCCTCGTTGCGCCTGATTCGTTCGTCGACATCCGCGCTGCCTACCCGCGTCATCGCCGATTTGGGGGCGGCGTACAACACCCTGGTCATAGAGTCGTATGGGATGACCGAGGCGTCCTATCTGATAGCCAGCAACCCGCTTCCGCCAGGTAAACGAAAGCCCGGCTCGGTAGGAATAGCGTCGGGTTCTGTGGTTGCGATCATGAGCGACGACGGTGAACTCCTGCCGAGGGGAGAGACCGGTGAGATCGTAATCAAAGGTCCGAACGTTATGGAGGGATATCTCGACAATCCCGAGGCGAACGCCGAATCCTTCGTTAACGGCTGGCTCCGGACGGGAGATCAGGGGTATCTCGATAATGACGGCTACCTGTTTATCAACGGTCGGCTTAAGGAGATCATTATTCGTGGTGGGCAAAACGTAACCCCTCGCGAGGTTGACGATGTGCTGTTGCAGCACCCCGCGGTTGCGCATGCCGTCACGTTCAGCGTTCCTCATCCAACCCTGGGCGAAGACATAGCCGCTGCTGTTGTACTGAACAGGTTCGCGTCAGCTTCTGAGCAGGAAATACGAGCGCTAGCGTTCGAGCAACTTGCGGATTACAAAGTGCCAAGCCAGATTTTGATCGTGGACGATCTCCCAAAAGGGCCAACAGGAAAACTCCTGCGTATCGGCTTGGCGGAGACCTTTGAATCGAGGCTGGCGGCCGCGTATGTAGCCCCTCGAAACGGGGTTGAGGAGGCTATGGCAGGCTTCTGGTGCGAGGTCATCGGTATCGAGCGAGCGGGAATCAACGACAACTTCTTCCTAGTAGGTGGTGATTCGCTGATGGCCGCACGCGTAGTCGCGCGTATCCAAGCGGCTTTCAACGTCGATTTGCCTCTTGAATCGATATTCCGAAGACCTACGGTAGCTGAGCAGGCAGATGAAGTGCGAGAACTTATACTGCAAAAAATCGAGACCCTATCGGACGAAGAGGCAAGCCAGTTATTGAAGTCGATGATGTGATCAAAGGCAAGCAGTTGCTGTCCTGAGCGAATCTCTCGAAGATGCCTTCGATGGTGGATGCACGAATGATTGTAGCGAGTGAATCAAGCAACGGAGGCAACAGATGAGTTGGACAGCACAGGACCACGACACCGAGTGGCCGTTCGAGTATCACGCGACCCGCTTCGATCTCAATCCGGAGTCGACCGCGCTGTTGGTCGTAGATATGCAGGCGGGCGACATGGTAAAGGACACCGATGACGAGTACGGCCAAAAATATCCGCACGTGGTCGAGTATTGGAACTCGCGGATAGCAGACACGATCATTCCCAACACACAGACGCTTCTGGGCTATTTTCGTGAGCATGGACTCAGGGTCGTGTATACACGAAACGGTGCGGTTACACCACACGGCGAAGAGGTCACCACTCGGCTCAAAGCGCGTAAAAAGCGCGGCAGCGACCGACCGTCTGACCGATATCGCGGCGCACCGGCCTACGAGGTCGCCGAGGCGATTTATCCGACGGAGGATGAACTCGTGGTCGACAAGCTCACATCGAGCGCTTTTCACAACACGATGCTCGATCACGCCCTACGGAACTTAGGCATCACCGACGTAGTTATCACCGGCGTCCTGACGGATATGTGCATTCTAGGCACGGCGCGGGTGGCATCGGAGCTTGGCTACAACGCGCTCATCGCCGAGGACGCCTGCGGCACCCTCACCCAGCGCGCCCACGACGAGGCATTACTCATGCACGCCCGGGTGTTCGGTCGGGTGTCCACCACAGACGACGTGATCGCCGATCTTGAGCAGGCCGACGCCGTGCGTGCGGAGTTGGTTGCAAAAGAGTAGTATTCAGGCCCAGTTCAAACATACCCGCATCCGTCATGTTACAGGAGCAGTGACATGGCCACCCCTCGTTTCTTGTCTCTCAATGGTCAGGTCGTCCGTAGGGTTTTGATCGCTGCGCTTGGCACGACTGCGGCAGTTCTGGCCGCCTCGAATGATGCGTACGCACTCCCGCAGCCTCCGCACCAATTCGTCGGTATGGCCTATGTCGATGGCGTACCTGCGTAGGCGGGAGTACGAATTCAGGCTAAGGTGAATGGAGTCGACTACGCCGCAGGCAACACGGTCACTGTGAACGGTGGTTCTTTCGGCCAACCGCTCTTTTACGTAGAAGCTGACGATCCTGCTACGCAGCCAGTCGAGGGCGGAGTCGACGGGGACATAATCGAGTTCTTCGTAGGGAACGTTCCCGCTCTCATGAAAACGCCAGGTGGTGACGAAGTGGCGGAGGTCCTCTTTCAGCGCGCCGGACAGACGATCTTTGATCTTTTTATTCCGAGTTGGGAGTTGGCCTGGGAGCTCCAACTTAAAAGACCCGATGGTGATTTCACGAAGGTCCAAGCAGTCGACAACAATACGGCGTGGGCACTTAAAGCTGTTCAAGACTTCCGATGGAGGCGAGCATTGGAGTGAAATGAACATGCCTGAACCCTCTCAGTTTGCTGAAGTGGATTTCCAATTCGTTAGCCATCAGGGACGCCATCATCGACCTGAAGATCATCGCAGGTAGTTTGATCCCAACTGCGAGACAGGCGGTCTTGGGTGACCTTACGGGTGAAGGCAGCATTGATGTCGTCGATGTATTACCCTGCTTCAGTACATCGTCGGGGTCATTCCGAGTCTTGACACCTGCGGGCCGAACTAAGTACCGGTAAGTCGAACTAAGACGAAACTACAGTGGGATTGCTGTGGTGTACAAGCGGTCTACGAAGGTGGCCGGAATGCGGCTGATCGCCTAGCGGACTGACGGGGGTTAAAGGCCGTTCGACAACGTAGACCCGCTGGCTAGTTATCCGATTCCAATTCGACGAGTTGCGGTGGGGTGGCAAAGCCGTAGTGGATGAGTTCGACGGAGACCACTACGACCCCCTCAAGGGGGTTCGAACCGAGGAGATCGGCAGTCAAGCGTAGCTCGGTTTCATACTCTGAAGTCTCCACTGCCCGCATCTCGATATCGCCGACATCTCGCAGACCACGATTATTACCGGTACTCGGAGAACTCCCGATCACGGCGATTCCGCTATTGGTACCGCTACCTGCTGGAACCATTTGACGATTGAAGGCCGATATGTATGACTTTGACGCGTTAGCTCCCGAACGGCCGATAAGTCCTTGGCCAACAAGGACGTGCATCTGGACGCTGTAGAACCCACCATCAACGTCGCCCTCCTCATCAGTCGTACGTATGACAAACAGCGGCAATTCCTTTTCGTCGATCAGGCCATTGAGCACGAAACTCTTGCGGATGACATTCCCATATGTAAGCTCGCCCCGCAGTTCCGACTCGGCGATCCTCGGCAGTTGACCGACGATATTCTCAATGGACAAGCTCATACTGGCGATTGCCTCGGTTGTCACGGCCTGAGCTTCACGAAATTCATCAAGCTGCGGACCAACGGACGTGATGAAGTTATCGCGGGACTGGAGCGCTGGTCGCAGACTCTCCTGAAGGTCCGTCAACTCCTGGCGCAGCGCGCTGAGCGACGCGCCCACGGACGCCGTTTCCCCCGACGTGGAAGTTGCGAATTCACCAGGCAGGTCCGATGGCGGCGTGGAGTCACCGATGAAAGACGTTACCACTACAAAAACAAGCCCTGCGCTCACGATCAGCACGAGAATTGGTATCCACGGTATCCGAGACTCCACGACTCACTCCACATCAATCTGCTACAGGACTTCTCCACAGTGTATGACATTGGCGTCCGATAATCGATGCTTCCTCAGACGAACACCCGACAGAGCGCACGTTGACACCTCTTCGTCGGTTCTCCTACACTCGAACTCAACGTTAACCCCGTCGAACGTATCCGGAAACACGAATGCCCTCTACCAACAAAAACGAATGGAATGAAAACACCCTTGGGCCGGTGAAGAAGCGGTTCAGGGAGAGTCGTGAAAAATTTGAGACGGACTCTGGTATTGAGGTCGATACGGTGTACGCGCCGGAGGACCTCGAAGGGTTCGACTACGCCGAGAAGCTTGGCTATCCAGGAGAGTACCCGTACACGCGGGGCGTGCAGCCGAATATGTACCGGGGGCGCGTTTGGACGATGAGGCAGTACGCAGGATTTGCTTCTCCTGAGGAGTCGAACCGGCGCTACCGTTACCTGCTCGACCAGGGTCAGACCGGCCTCAGTGTAGCCTTCGACTTGCCGACACAAACGGGTTACGACTCCGATCATCCGCTGGCAATGGGCGAGGTCGGGCGCGCGGGTGTTCCGATATCGAGCCTTGCTGACATGGAGTTACTGTTCGACGGCATCCCACTGGACAAGGTCAGCACCTCGATGACGATCAACGCCACGGCGTCTATCCTTCTGGCGCTGTACATCGCCGTGGGCAAAAAACAGGGCGTCGAGCCGTCGCAGTTGAACGGCACGCTCCAGAACGATGTCTTGAAGGAATACATCGCGCGCGGCACCCACATCTACCCGCCCAAGCCCTCGATGCGCTTGGTCACTGACGTGTTCCGGTACTGTGCCGAGAGCGTGCCGAACTGGAACACTATCAGCATTAGCGGATATCACATGCGCGAGGCAGGCGCGACGGCGGTGCAGGAGTTGGCGTTCACGTTCGCCAACGGCATCGCGTACGTGCAGGCGGCCATCGATGCCGGACTCGAAATCGACCAGTTCGCATCACGGCTGTCCTTCTTCTTCGCATCGCAGAACAATTTATTTGAAGAAGTCGCAAAATTCCGGGCCGCGCGGCGCATGTGGGCGAAAATCATGCGAGAGCGCTTCGGGGCCAAGAACCCGAACTCGTGGCGGCTTCGGTTCCACACGCAGACGGCTGGCGTCACACTGACGGCGCAGCAGCCTGATAACAACATTATCCGCACAACGGTGCAGGCGTTGGCGGCGGTGCTCGGCGGAACGCAGTCACTGCACGTCAACTCGCGCGACGAGGCGCTGGGGCTGCCCACAGAAGAGTCGGCGCAGATATCACTCCGCACACAGCAGATTTTGGCGCACGAGAGCGGCGTCACCGAGACGGTCGACCCTTTAGCAGGGTCGTACTATATCGAGAGTCTCACCGACCAGCTAGAGGAAGCCGCGTTCGACTACATCGCCGAGATCGACCGGCTAGGTGGCGCCGTCGCGGCTCTGGAGGACGGTTACCAGACGGACGAGATTCACGAGAGTGCGTTCAAGCTTCAACGAGAGATTGAGGAGAAGGACCGTATCGTTGTTGGAGTCAACCAATACCAAACGGAAAACCCGCCTATTCAAAAATTCCAGCGCATTGACGCCGAAGCGACCCGCAGACAGATCGAGCGCGTCAAGCGTGTCCGAGAGGAGCGCGACGAGGTTGTTACTGTCAAGACTCTCCAGCGACTCAAGGCAGTGGCTGAGGGCACGGACAACACGATGCCTGCGATTCTCGACTGCGTCGAGGCATATGCGACGGTCGGCGAGATCGCTGACGTTCTCCGCAGCGTGTTCGGAGAGCAGCGGTAGGAGCGGTGACGGGTCATGGCTGCCAGGTGATGGAGCGGAGACTGATTCTCGTCAAGCACTCTCATCCCCAAGTCGACCCCGATGTTACAGCCGCCGAATGGCGGTTGTCGGATGTAGGAAAAGCGCGGTGTTTAGCACTAGCAGACCTGTTGCGCTCGTATAATGTCGAGGCGTTGGTCGCGAGTCCTGAGCCCAAGGCCATCGAGACGGCGGAGCTTGTAGGAGAGCGGCTCGGGCTGAGCGTCGAGGTCGTAGGCGGCCTGCAAGAGCACGATCGCGGCAACGTGTCGTTCTATGAGTCGCACGATGAGTTCAAAGAAGTCGTCAAGCGTCTGTTTGAGAGGCCCGATGAACTGGTCATGGGTCGGGAGACGGCGGTGCAAGCCCGGACGCGGTTCGCGAAGGCGCTGGACGATGTCCTCGCCAATCACTCTACTGGGAACATCGCGGTCGTGACGCATGGGACAGTCATTTCACTCTATATCGGCCAAGTAGCGGGCGTCGGCGCGTATGATTTGTGGGGGCGCCTGGGCTTACCGTCGTTCACTGTTTTGTCGCTGCCCGACCTTCGCCTCGTGGAGACGGTGGAATCTATTGAGTAGTTGTGCCGATTACAACCGACTATGTAAGGTCTCTCTACAACGCACCGGCGGCGTGCCCGCCATCGACCTTAATTATTCGCCCTGTAATCCACGACGCCTGGTCAGAAACCAGGAAGACTATTGCATTGGCGATGTCTTCGGGCCTGCCGACTCGTCCTAGCGGGATCTCTTCCCTGCCCCAACGCTCTTGCTCGTCAGGCGTGATGTACGGCGGCTCGCCGGTCGGAACCGGGCCAGGAGCCACTGCGTTGATGGCGATGCCGTACTTGCCGACCTCGACTGATATGCTCCGCGTGTACGCCTCCATAGCCGATTTACTCGCGCCGTAGGATATTTGTGTCGGGAAGGTCTGCGCGGCGTCTGTGCTGACGTTTACGATGCGCCCACCGGTGCGCTCGTCCTTCTTGAAGCGAGCCACGAACTCCGCAATCAGTAACACCGCTGCTCTCACGTTGACGGCGAAGAAGCGGTCTATGCTTCCTGCCGAGGTCTCGTCAATGTTGTCTGGAGTCTCGCAGTGGGTAGCGTTATTTACGAGAATATCGACCGGGCCGAGTCGCAGTTCCACTTCATCGAATAGCCGCCCTGGAGTCTCCGGGTTGGCAAGGTCACCGCTTATTGCAATGGCGGTCCCGCCCTCCGATTCGATGCTCGCTACCACGTCCTCGGCAGCCTCGCTGCCTGGGTTGAAGAACGCGCGCCGATATCCTGTCACGCCCACCATACTGTTTGGCGGCCCATCCAAGTATGCGATCGCGACCTTCGCACCTTGGTCGGCCAAAGAACGGACCGTAGCAGCGCCGATTCCATGATTCGCTCCCGTTACAAGAGCCACCTTGCCTTCCAGTCCAGGATCGATCATTGACTGTTCCTTCCATTTCCGTAATCGCTTTGATTACACTCCATTATGGCTCTTACGTCAATGGCAGCCAACGTCGAAGGCGGGCGGGCAAAAGGGTACGCGGTTAGCTAGTCCCTGTACCAAACGTAATGTTTGCCGTACCATAATATGCTGAGCGAGAACCGACTGAGGAGGCAGCGTCCGTGGCAGTAAATATCATCGTGTGTGTGAAGCAGGTGGTGGACCCGGAGATGCCTGCATCGGCCTTCAAGATCGACTCTGATACCAAGCGGGTCGTGGAGTCACAGGGAACACCGCCTGTGCTCAACGGTTTCGACGAAAACGCCGTCGAGGCGGCCCTGCGGATAAAAGACACCGTTGGCGCGAACATCACAGTGATATCGATGGGCAAATCTTTCGTCATGGACGTGGTAAAGAAGCCGCTGTCGATGGGGGCAGACGAACTGGTACTTCTTCAGGACGACGCATTCGACGATCTCGACTCGTACGCGACGGCTGCGGTGCTTTCAGAGGCGATCAAAAAGATCGGTACCTACGACCTCGTTCTCGCTGGGCGGCAGGCCTCGGACTGGGACAACGCCCAGGTGCCGCTAGGCGTCGCGGAACTGCTGGACCTACCGTGTCTGACAGTCGCGCAGAAAGTGGACGTCAATGACGGGACCGTGGCAGTACAGCAAGTACTGCCAGAGGGTTACCAGGAGTTGGAGGCCGACCTGCCAGCGCTGGTGACGGTCAGCAACGAGATTGGCGAGCCTCGCTACGCGACACTGCGGGGCATCATGGCGGCGGGACGAAAAACACCTACCGTCTGGACAGCCGCCGACCTCGGCATCGACACGTCGAGCCTGACACCGAAGGTGATCGTGGCGGACCTGTACGTGCCGGAGACCGAGCGGTCTGTCCAGATCATTGAGGGTGACGACGATGCCGACGCCGGTCGAAAGTTGGCATTGAAGCTGCGCGAAGATAAGCTGATCTGAAAGGGTTTCCCGCCGCTAGTAATGGTATCCACTGTCGAATCGCGTATCTGAATGGTGGTTTTTCCGGTCGGTTGAGATTGTCGTACAATGCCCGACGACGACACTCCGAATCGCCCGCTGAGGAAATCCGCCATGAGTCCCCGCAAATACGAAGGCTCGCAAATCGAGTACGGTTTCGTGCTCCAAAAGAACGTCATGGTCGCCATGCGCGATGGCACCAAGCTGGCAGCCGACGTCTACCTGCCAGCTCTGGAAGGCGAGCCTGTCAGCGGTCGATTTCCCACAATCGTTGAGCGGACTCCCTATGACAACGCTAGCATCCGCCTGACCAATATCGGACGGTTCTACGCTCGGCGCGGCTACGTCTGCGTGCTTCAGGATGTGCGGGGACGTGGCGAATCCGAGGGCGACTGGTTCTTTCTTCTCAACCCCAAGGACGAGGCCGCCGATGGCTACGACACCCTGGACTGGATCGTCCGGCAGTCCTGGAGCGACGGGCAGGTGGGCACAATCGGCCTCTCCTACACCGGCTCGACGCAGCAGGCTCTAGCCGTGACTAATCCGCCCGGCCTCAAGGCCCAGTTCATCATGGACGCCGGGTACAACTACCATACTCACACCCTCCGCGACGGCGGCGCGTTCAACACCGGGGTCGTGTTCCCGTACGCTTTCCGCATGGCACGGGACGGCAAGGAAGCGCAGGCCGATGACCAGGTGCGCCGCACGCTGAGAGATACCTTCGGCGACGTGACGAAGTGGTTCGGCAAACTGCCGCTGCAGAAAGGCATCTCGCCTCTGGCTCTGGCCCCAAGCTACGAGGATATGCTACTCACCCTCGCGTCGCGCGGCGACTACGACGAGTTCTGGCAAAACCCTGCCTCCAGCCTTGAGGAACGTATCGACGACTACCCCGATGTGCCGATATTCTTGCAGACCTCATGGTACGGCCATCACGTTTGGGCCAATGCGAAGAAATTCGTCGAGCTGCGCAAGCGGCTGAAGTCGGATGTGCGCATGGTCATCGGCACCTGGCTGCACGGTCACGAGACGCTGCTGGAATCGTGGTCGGGCGAGGTCGACTTCGGCCTCGACTCAATCCTGGACAACATCGAGGACCTGCGACTGAAATGGTTCGATCACCACCTTAAGGGTTTTCACACCGACGTGCTCGAAGGCCCGCCGATCAAAGCGTTCATCATGGGCGGCGGCACCGGCCTCATGAACACGGAAGGCCGAATGCGACACGGCGGTCACTGGCGCGGCGAGACCAACTGGCCACTCCCCGGCACCCAGTTCACTGACTATTTTTTGAACGCAGACGGCAGCTTGCACACTGACGAACTGGAATCGGGTGCCATCCCTAGCCGTTACACTTTCGACCCATCTGACCCAGTGCCTACCCTCGGTGGCTGCGTGCAGAACCCGAAGTTGCCGGGCATTCTGGCGGGCGGTGCGTTCGACCAGCGTGGGCGGCCCGACCTTTTTTTCTCCAGCAAGGATACGTTGCCTCTTGGAGCCAGACAGGATGTCCTCGTTTTTCAGACACCGACGCTGCAAGAAAACGTGGAGGTAACGGGCCTGGTGGAGGTGCAGCTGTGGGCATCGTCATCGGCACTGGACACCGATTTCACAGCCAAGCTGCTGGACGTCTACCCGCCAAATGAAGACTACCCCCTGGGCTTCGCTATGAATCTTTGCGACGGAATTATCCGCGCCCGTTACCGCAACCAGCGTGAGCACTCTGAGTTGATGGAGCCCGGAACTCCCTACGAGTTTGCCATCGACCTTCAGGCCACTGGCAACGTCTTTAAGAAGGGCCATCGCATCCGCCTCGACATCTCGTCCAGCAACTTTCCGAGGTTCGACGTCAACCCGAACACGGGCGCTCCTCTGTGGTCCTCTGGCGAAACTGTGATCGCCCACCAGGCCGTCTACCATGGCGCAGAGCACCCGTCGAAAGTGATACTGCCAATAATTCCGGCGAATCGTGCAACGAACGAGATTTCGTGATCCGGAGCAGCTCCATGCGACCAACCCAAAAATTCCGCCAACTCCTGGCTGACCCCGACATCATCGTCGCCCCTGGGGCGTACGACTGCTTAACGGCCAAGATCATCGAGAAAGAGAAATTTCCAGCTGTCTACATGACCGGCGCGGGCACGACCGTCTCGCGTCTCGGTTACCCAGACCTTGGCCTAGCGACGATGACCGAGATGGTAAACAACGCCGCTGCCATAGCTGCTACAGTCGATATCCCAGTGATAGCAGACGCCGATACCGGCTATGGCGGCGTTCTCAACGTTCACCGAACGGTTCGTGAATACGAACGGGCCGGGGTTGCGGCCATTCATATCGAGGATCAGGAATCGCCCAAACGCTGCGGCCACCTCGACGGCAAGAGTGTGGTGTCCGAGGCAGAGATGGTGCGGCGTATTCGTGTGGCAGTGGACGCTCGGACTGACGACGACTTCACCATCATCGCCCGCACCGATGCCCTCGCGGTTACAGGATGGGACGACACGATGTCCCGCTGCGAGGCATACATCGAGGCTGGTGCCGACGTGCTCTTCGTCGAAGCGCTTCACACGACCGATCAAATGGAGCGAGTAGCGGCGAACTTCGATGTGCCGCTTCTTTACAACGCCGTCGAGACTGGCAAGTCGCCTCTCATTCCCGTCGACGAGCTTGAGCAGATCGGCTTCAAGATCGTCATTTTCCCGGTCAGCGCCATGCTTACGGTCGCCAAAGCGGTCTCTGACGTAATGCGAGAACTGCTCGAGCGGGGCACGACGGCGCACCTGGTCGACGATATGGTCGGCCTGGTCGAGTGTTTCGACACAATGGGTATGTCAGAACTGCTTGAGCGGGACGCGAGCTATGCCGAGGACTGATGGTGTGTTTGAGGCGTCAAAGACTTCTTAGACAGTTGCTCCGTTCCATGAACCAGTGTACTTTAGGCGAAATCATCGATACGCTTCCCACTAGATGGATGACGGCGTATTGGATAGGAGTTCGGGTTGGAGAATAGCGGACGCGCCGCATTTTTGTTCCCGGGTCTGGGTTCTCAGTCAGCAGGGATGGGTATAGGGTTGGCTGAAACCGATTCCGGTAAAGCCGTTCTACAAACAGTGGATGATGCGTTGGGATGGTCGATATCCGCGATGCTGACCGACCCTACACCAGGGCTGCTCGACCGTCCCAGCATTGCGCACCCGGGGATATTTGCTGTGAGCATTGCTGAATACGCCAGCGTAGCTCAGCAGCCAGCCCGGTCGAATGGCTCCGGGCCGAGCTTTGTTGCGGGACACAGTCTGGGCCTCTTCGCAGCGATAACGGCGGCTAGATCCCTAGATACTCCCACCGGCGCTTACCTCGTTTATCAGCAAGGTCTGCTGATGGAGGAGGCGGCCAGCGAAAATCGAGGCGGTATGGGAGCGATTGTCGGTTTGGACGTGGAGGCTGTTGAGTCACTCTGCTCAGCGACTGGCGCGGAGATTTCTCACACTAATGGGCCGGATCAGATAATCGTCTCTGCCGAGAGTACGGCTCTTGAAAAGACAATGGAAACGGCTCAGACGGCAGGCGCTTGGGCTAAAGTGCTGCACACGGACGGCCTGTTCCACCACTCAGACATGAAGGACGCCCGCGAGAAGATGAGGCAACTGTTGCGTGAGGCCGAGATCAGCGACCCTGAAATACCGGTGGTTCGGACGACGACCGTCCAGCCCGCTCGGAACGCGGGGGAAATCAGGGATGAGATACTCGCGCAGTTCTGTGAAACGGTACGATGGCACGAGAGCATTTCGTATATGTCCGCGAACGGAGTAACTGACTTCGTAGAGATTGGCCCCGGACAGGTATTGACCAAGCTAATGAACAGATCGAGGAGCAGGGCTGATTTGAAAACGGCACGGTGACCCAGGCAGACAAACCTGTAGGTTGCAACAAATCGAGTACCCACCATCACATTTGTAGGATCACAAGACATATCAGGAGGGCCAGCCATGCGAAAGCGACGCACCATCTACTTCAACGACGCCCGTCACTACTACTTGTTCGTGTTCGAGCCGCCGATGAAGTTGGAGGACGCCTGGCGGCCAATCGACGAGGTCGCGGGCACGGCGGTTGATACCTTCATATACGGGGCTAACCGTGGCGACGGCTGTTTCTGGCCGACCAAGGTCGGGCTCCGCTTCGGCGACGACATGAAGCCCTTCGACCATCCAGCCTACTGGCGCGTCTGGCATAACATGCAGAGTCTCATGGACCGGGGGCTTGACCCCCTGACCGTGCTCATCGACCGGGCGCACGACAAAGGCATGGAGTTCATCACCAGCATTCGTATGGGTTCTCTCGGTGGCGTCGACGAAAGCTACAAGCTCGGCAACGGCGGCGGTTGGCTGGCCCACTCCGAGGTGCGCGATATTCAACTACGGATGTTTCAGGAGTTGGTGAACGATTATCCGCTCGACGGCATCGAGATTGACCTGGCCGCCGGTGGCGGTGGCCCCGATCTGTTCCGGCCCGGCGAAGTGGAGCAGAACGTATCCGTGCTCACCGAGCACGTCCGTAATATCTCGGAGGCGGCGCGGAGCCGGCCCGGCGGCCCAGCCGTCGTGGGCGTAAGGGTCTTTCCCGTTGAGGCCATGAACGCAAAGTACGGCCTCGACGTGCAGCAATGGCTCAAAGACGGCCTCGTAGACTACGTCGCGCCCCTGCTGTACGGCTACATGACGCTCGACCCCGATCTGCCGATCGAATGGCTCACCAAAGCCGCACACGAGGCTGACATCTCGGTCTATCCAGCCCTAATGCCCTACCACGACGACACGGGCAGCGGCGCCTATCACCGCGTGTTTCCGACCCCAGAGCGCGTCAGGGCAGCTGCGGCGAACTATTGGGACAAGGGAGCGGACGGGCTCTACTCATGGTTCATGCGCTGGCCCCTGGAGGACACCGAGCGCAGCATTCTTACGGAGATGGGTGACCCCGACCTTATCGCGGAGCAGGACAAGCAATATGTTGTCCTGAAGCGGTCGGAGCACGCCGCCGAGATTGGCTACGACGCGCCTCTGCCTATCGAGATACCTTCGGCGGATCCAAGCAAGCGCTACGCCATACCGTTCTCCGTTGCAGATGACATCGAGGGCAAGGCCGACAGGATTAAGCATGTTCGGTTACGGATTAACATCATCATGGTCATGGGAGCCGACCGGCTCTCCGTGCTCCTGAACGGGCAGTCGCTGGCGGGCGAGCAATGCACCCGCGACTATGGCAACCCATACGGCGTTTACAACGCGCAGTGGCTAGAGTTCGAGCTTGTAGGCGTACGGCCACGCAAAGGCCAGAACACCCTAGAAATATCGTTGGACGGCAGGCCGGAGGACATGGGTGGCGGAATCACGATAGACCAGGTACATGTCGAAATCGAATATGGGCCTTACGCATCGGTGCTCTAGTACCCTTTCCCATTTTGTGGGGATGACTGATAGGCTGCTTTATTGAGCCTTCCTATCCGGCTGCAAAAACTCGCTCAAACTCTTGAAGAGCGTCCACAACAGCGCCGACTAGCGGCCCTCAAGCAGGCGGTTGGCTAGGAAGCAACACAGGACAATGATAAGATTACGGGCGACCTTTTTTTCAAGGAGACAAAGACCACATGACGACTGATATCAAATCATCCAAGACAAAGTACAAGTCCATCGGCACCCGGCCCATTCGGCACGACGGCTACGACAAAGTGACCGGCAAAGCCACGTACGGGGCGGACATTAGCCTGCCCGGAATGCTTCACGGCAAAGTACTGAGAAGTCCTCACTCGCACGCGAAGATCGTTTCCCTCGACACCAGCCGTGCGTTGGCCCATCCCGACGTACACGCGGTAATCACTTCCGACGACCTTGCAGAAGACCAGCGAAAGGCAGGGCGAAACGTCCTCGCCAGCGGCAAAGTGTTATACAAAGGTCATGCTGTGGCCGCCCTTGTCACCACGAACCCCCACTTCGCCGAAGAGGCTCTCTCCCTCATCGACGTCAAATATGAGGTGCTGCCAGCCGTGACGGACGCCGAGGCAGCTATGAAGCCAGACGCCCCGCAGCTCCATGAAGAGTACGAAGGCAATATCGCCAACCATACCCAACTCAAACTGGGCGACGTTGAAAAAGGTTTCGCAGACGCCGATGTCATCGTAGAGCGGGAGTTCAGGACAAAGACGGTACATCAAGGCTATATCGAGCCGCACTCGGCAACAGCGTGGTGGACCGCGGACGGCCGTGCGACCGTTTGGTGCAGTTCTCAAGGTCATTTTCAGATGGGCGAAGGCACTGCCAAACTGGTCGGAGTCCCAGCTTCCAAGATCAAGGTTGTGCCGATGGAGATCGGTGGCGGGTTCGGAGGCAAGACGACGGTTTACCTCGAACCTCTAGCTGTGCTTCTGTCTCGTAAAACGGGATATCCGGTGAAGCTGACCATGACCCGAGCAGAGGTGCTGGAGGCGACGGGCCCCACGGCAGGGAGCTACACCAAGGCTCGAATGGGAGCAACGAAAGACGGCAAAATCATTGCTGCCAAAGCCTCGCTCATGTATGAGGCGGGGGCTTTCCCTGGCTCGCCGGTGGGCGCCGCCGCGCAGTGCATGTTCACACCTTATGACATAGAGAACGTCACCATCGATGCCTACGACATCGTCGACAACAAGCCAAAGACGACCGCGTACCGAGCACCCGGCGCTCCTATCGGCTCCTTCGCCGTCGAGACCCTTGTCGACGAAATATGTGAAAAGCTCGATATCGACCCCCTCGAATTCCGCATCTTGAACGGCGCGAAGGAAGGGACGCGGCGAGCCAACGGCATCGTTAACCCCGTTATCGGCTGCATCGAGACAACGCAGGCCGCTCAAGCGCACGATCACTATTCGAGCCCGTTAGAGGGACCCAACAGGGGCCGAGGTGTTGCAACAGGCTTCTGGATAAACGGCGCGGGCCCGGCCTGTGCGACGGCTAACGTCAACTTCGACGGCACCGTCGACCTTACGATTGGGTCCATGGACATAGGCGGCAGTCGTCCCGCCTCAGCCCAGCAGTTCGCAGAGGTCCTTGGCATTTCGGCAGAGGACGTCGACCCCCAGGTGGGCGATACCCACGCTATCGGATACACCTCTATGACTGGAGGCAGCGGCGTCGCGTTCAAGACCGGCTGGGCTTGCTACGAAGCGGCTCAGGATGTCAAACAGCAGATGATCGAACGAGCAGCGAAGGTGTGGGAAGTAAGTCCTGACCAGGTTGAGATGGTCGATGGCGTGTTCAAGCACCTGTCGGACCCGGAGCTTCAGATGACCTTCAAAGAGTTGGCCGGCATGTTGTCGAGCACCGGAGGCCCAGTCGTCGGATCGGCAAACCTGTCGCCCTCGGGCGCGGGCAGTGCATTCGCCACCAACATCGTTGATGTGGAGGTCGATCCGGATACGGGCAAAGTTACCATTCTGAGGTATACAACCGTTCAGGACGCCGGAACGGCAGTTCATCCGGGCTATGTCGAAGGACAGATGCAGGGCGGCGTTGTGCAAGGTATCGGCTGGGCACTGAACGAAGAGTATTTTCTAGGCGACGACGGCGCGATACGCAACTCCAGTTTGCTCGACTATCGGATGCCCACGACTTTGGATGTGCCGATGATAGACACGGTGATCGTAGAGGTGCCGAATCCGGCGCATCCGTTCGGAGTGAGGGGAGTCGCGGAGGTACCGCTGGTACCGCCTCTCGCCGCGATTGCCAACGCCGTGTATCACGCGATCGGAACTCGGATGACGAGCTTGCCGATGAATCCTGGTGCAATTTCTAAGGTTATCAACGGCGAGGGTAGCTAAGTCAGCGTTCGCCTTCCGACGATGATCTGCCAGACAGGGCCAGCGTCCCAGCCAATCGCGCGATCTCGGTGACGCTGTCCTGTTGCTGCGGGTAGTCGCCGTTCACTCGTGGCCTTCTCCGCTCTCCGCTTCTGGCTCCGGCGGACGCTCTTCCCAGATCGAGTCCTCGCTGACGAGGCGGTCGAGGTAGAGGACGCCATCGAGGTGGTCGGTCTCGTGTTCGAGGGCCTGGGCGAGAAGGTCGTCAGCGGCGCGTACTCGAAACTCCTTGCCGTTGATGTCCAGGGCGCGGACGCGGATTTTCTCGGCGCGCTTCACGGCACCTCGGAAGCCCGGTACGCTGAGGCAGCCCTCGCCATCCATCTCGCGCTCACCCTCCATGCGCATAACCTTGGGGTTGATGAGAACCATCGCTTTGTCGTCCCCCGGCAGTTGGATCACGGCAACCCGTAAGGACACCCCAACCTGATTGGCGGCGAGGCCAACACCTTGGGCGTCGTGCATCGTCTCGATCATGTCGTCGACCAATTTGCGAATACGTCGGTCTACGGTCTTGACCAGCTTCGTCTTGCGACGCAGGACCGGATTTGGAGTGTGTACTAGAGGGAGGATCGCCAATGTTGCTGGACCTTTACCAGAGGATTCAGGGGGGAATAGTAACCGAGTATATGAACGGGCGTTTGATGTGTCAACGAGGCTGAGTCGAAGCGACACGATCGTGCCCGTAGCATGCCTGGCCCCTCAATACGGCCTTGTCGTAGCACACTGCACCCTTCGGCGTGGCTCAGGACAGGCTTCGACGGGCTCAGTGCGAACGGGTTTCCAGATGAAAACTCGATTGCCCGGACATTTGACAAACTGGGCAGACTTCTCTCAAATAGGGACTAACGAAACTTCGAGGTGATTTACGACATGACCAACCAGTATCTGGCATATATCGGCACATACACAGACGGCAAGAGCGAGGGTATTTACGGATATCGCTTCGACGCAACGACGGGTGCGCTCGAACACGTGAGCACGACCAGCGCCATCGATAACCCGTCGTTCCTGGACATCGCGCCGTCGGGAAGGCATCTGTATGCAGTGTGCGCGGACTTCGAGGCCATGTCGGGCGGCCTGGTGAAGGCATACGGCATCAACTCGGAGACGGGCGAGTTAACATATTTGAACGAGCAGTCGTCGGAAGGCGATGGGCCCTGCCACATCAGCATCGACCCGTCTGGCAAGTTCGCGCTGGTAGCGAACTACGGCAGCGGCAGCGTCTCCATGCTACCGATCCAGCAGGGTGGGCTGCTCGGAAAGGCGACTGGATTCGACCAGCACGAGGGCTCCAGTGTCGACCCTGAACGGCAGATGGGGCCACATGCCCATTCGATCATCCTCGACGCGAACAACCGCTACGCCTTCGCCGCCGATCTTGGGACCGACAAGATGATGGTCTATAGACTCGATTTCGCGATAGGGGCGCTCGTGTCGAACGACTCCCCATGGGTGCGAACGCCACCAGGTGCGGGGCCACGTCACTTCGACTTTCATCCCAACGGCAAGTTCGCCTACCTCATCAACGAGATGGGTTCGAGCATTACGGCTCTGCATTACGACGCCGAGCGAGGGATGTTGAACGAGATCGAGACCATTCCGACATTGCCAGCGGGTTTCGACGGCGTGAACCACTGTGCGGATATCCACGTCGCGCCTTCGGGAAAGTTTGTGTACGGCTCGAACCGGGGTCACGACAGCATCGCGATCTTCGGTATCGATCAGAGTACCGGCGCGCTGACAGCCCTCGGCCACCAGTCCACTATGGGTGAAACACCGCGAAACTTCGTTATCGAGCCTTCTGGGGCTTATATGCTGGCCGCCAACCAGGATACTGACAACATCATCACCCTTCGCATCGATCAGCAAACAGGGATGCTTGAACCGACGGTTCATGAGGTCGAGGTAGGCTCTCCGGTCTGCATCAAGCTACTGGCGGTGTAGGGGGGCTGTGGTATCAGAACCACCGCGGACTGTCCGGATCGTCTTTGTGTTCTGGATGGCCTCCGCCGAGGAGTGGTGGGTTGCGGAAAACAACCCAGATTCCAAACGCAGCGATCATGCCGAGACCTCCAAGCAGGAGAATGGCGGCTAGCCCGGCGATCTCAATCCCGATAATTGTCGTCAGCCCCTCTCGTGAAAATAGCGAACCTTCGGAGGTTGACCCTGCCGAAAAGACATCGCCAATAATTATGTAGACCATCCCGTTGTTGTTAGCTACCCAGTCGTCGTCTAGATTTGGATCACGGTTATCTAGCTCGTGTGCGCCAATGACCAAGTCCTGCACACCATCGTTGTCGACATCGGCGATAACGAGACTGGACCCTATCTTGCCTGCAACCATATCGCCTTCGATCACGATGTCGGCTTCCGAAATTCGGATTTCGCTGGTCGCATGAATAGGTCCCCGGACAACATAGACAGTCCCTGCACGCGAATTGTCCCCGACCGCTGCGAGGCGGTCGCTCGTAACCAGGTCATTCCAACCATCACCATCCAAGTCACCGATAGCGAACGCAGTGCCGAGAGCCTGGTTCGTTTCGCCGCCGGAGAATGAGAATCCGTGTAAGTCCTCGATTTGTACGCCGCCTGAGGGCAGAGGGCCGAATCCGACGAACACCTGCCCGCCTCTTGGGGCTGACGGTAAGCCGATGAGAAGATCGTCGCTTTCGTCGCCGTTCACATCGCCGATAGCGACTGACGCTCCGACTTGATGCTCGCGGCTTGAACGGAGAATCCACACATCCGGGTCACCGAGTGACTTCGGTGATTCACTATCTATCGGACCAAAAAATACCTCGATGCCACGTTGCCGAAACTCTGCACGAGACTTGTACGTGACTACCAGGTCGTCGACCCCGTCATTGTTCAAATCACCGACCGCGACTCTCAGACCGGTAGGGCGCTCGCTCGTCCCGATGTATGATAGGTCGGCGATTTCGGAGATAAAGCCCTGACCAAACTCCATTGGGCCGAACAAAATGTGAACAATTCCGATTTTATTGTCGCGATGGTCCTCAAAGTAATTGGGGTTACCAACCACGAGATCTGGGTGCCCATCGCCATTCAAATCACCCACAGCCAAGGCTGAGCCAATCCGCTGGGACTGCCCAGGGCCGTACGCGACCAGGTCGATAACCCGGAAACCGTTGATCACGTACTTGCCATAGCTCAGGAAATCGGGGTGGAAGACCTTGTTGGTAACCCAAATCGCTCCAGCTTCATACCCGGTTGGGGGCTCGAGCGATTCGGGTACAGACAATCCCGGGGCTCCGATAACCAGATCGCCTTGACCGTCGCCGTTCAGGTCTCCATATACTAAACCCGCACCGAGTCGGTCGCCGGACATGCCAGAGTACCAATACTGGCTAACACGACCGACTTTTAGCGTGAGAGGCTCGGTAAGGGTGTTCTGCGACTCTTGTGGTTCAGGAGTGTCTGCCGAAACGTTAGCGACCGTGTTGAGGATTGCCAGCACAGCGAAGCTGCCGATGAGGAAGAGCCGGGGAGACGTGAACCTGGATCGCATAGCGCGACCTCGCAGATGTCGTCAATCACATGGCATTGTGCAGATGAACGGGCCGATGCGGTCAGTCTAGCGACCAAGCAGACATCGTGCAACGTGAGGCAGCGCGAGTCGGTGCGGGGTTAGTTGGGGACGACTACTCGGGAACGAACTCGTTCCACTGCACCCAGAAGAATTCGAGGGTGAGTGAGTGGCCGTCCTGCTCTTCCCCGCCGTCCTGGACATGGAAGGCTAGTGGGCACTGGGCGTGGTCGGCGGGACTGGGAGCCGGGTCCATCTGGTAGCCGATGTAGCAGTCGTAAGACGCGAGGACAATGATCTGCAGGTCGTAGTCTTCGGGCGCTTGCTCAAGTGGGTCGCCGTCAATCTCCGGGCAAGGCGTGTTCTCGTCTAGTACTTCGACCGCCGAGGTGATCAGGTCGGCGTCGTAGCACCAGACCTCGCCCTCGCGTACTGAAAGGTCCTGTGTGTTAGTTGGAGAGAGAACAACCGCGTCGTGCAAGAGGATGTCTTGCAGCTTCATGGGAATCGAGCCAGTGTTCTTGGCGTATGCGTGAGTAGTGCACCAGTAGCTAGCGTATGCGTTGTCGGCGGCGACGTTCAACGTGGTGTCGCGGCCTTCGAGGTCGGTTTGCTGGCTGACGGTGCAGATGCCGACATCCTTATCGGAGCGGCTGGCGTTGGGAGCAATAGAGGTGGGATCGGCTGAAGAGCCGGGTCCGTGGCCGTCGTAGTTCTCCGAAACTTCGTTGGGACTGCCGTTCTCGCCGTCGTCCCAGTCGGGATGGTCGAAGCTGCCGTCGTCGTCGGTGAAAGGCGCCTTCCCTGTGTCGCTGCTCCACTCAGCCAAAACGCTGCCAGTGTGCGTGGTGCCCTGAACGGTCAGAACCTCGCTCCAGAGGCCGTAACCCATACCCATCAGGCCGATGACGCTAACGAGGAGCATAAAAATAACACCGAGCCGCGCGGAGCCGACCTGCTCCATGACGATACCTGCGCTGCTATGTGTCCCCGCTACCCTACTCATCGACATCTATCCCCTGAAAACGATGCCCCATTCGTCCACATTTCCATCATATCTTTTAACAAGTCTCAAAAATAGTAGGAGAACACCACAGTTCGGTTCGTGAAGCTACGCCAGTCCCATCGTGCTACCCTGACCCTTGATATCATGAAAACCTGATGCTGAGAGTCAGGTCGGGCTACTCCTTGCCGACAACGATCATTCCCGTCTCATTATCCATACGCTAGAATAACCGCGAACGCTTTGCCTGGAGGGTCGCAATGGATGAGCGCACAATCGGCACGATGAGTAGAGTCACCCTGGTCGTGCAAAATATGTTGGCGGTGACCGAATTCTATCGCGACGTGCTCCAACTCAGGCCCATCTTCGACCTCGACGTGCAGCCGCCGCAATGGATCGAGTTCAACACCGGGCCATGCACCCTGGCGCTTCAGGTGGCTTCAAGGACCGACGGCGTAGCATCCACCTACAACAAGATCGTCTTCTATGTGGAGAACGTAGTCAACGCCCGTCAGGAGCTTCTCGACCGCGGCGCGCCGATGGGCGAGATCGAGGACGACGGTCGGTTCCAGCACTGCGAGGGCCACGACCCCGAAGGCAACAAGTTCCAGATATCGAATCGCCCGGCGTAGCGCACTGCTTAGGAATTGCTACAGGTCGAGATACCAGTTGAACTCGACTTCTTCGGGGAGGTCTGGGTAGGCGTTCGGGTGGATACCCCGAAGTTCGCAGCCTTGACTGGCGTAGAATCTGCACGCAGGGACATTGTTATTCTGGGTCTCAATCTTCAAGCGTTGGCAACCTTGGCTTCGCGCATATTCAGCCGCTCGTTGGAATAATCCCGAGCCAATGCCCTTCCCTCTCCATTCTGGCTGTACGCGAATGTCCCAAAGCACAGCGATGTCGTTCCGCCCCTCCAGCATATGTACTCCTGGCGTATCCCAGGCGACGACGGCACCTCCAACTCGGCCGTCACCGTCATAGGCGGATATGACTTGCCAATTGGAGGTATCCCACTGAAGCCAGCGAGTTGGCCCTTCCTGCGCGTCGTAGTCCTTCACGTACGGCGGATCGACCGGCACTTCGGTCAAGCGCCAGCCACTGAGACCTCGCTCGATTGCTTCGACCAGGAACTTCGAGCGGACGGTGAACGCGATGGAGACATTCCCGTATTCGGAGAGAACGTCGGTCGATTCTTGAACGTATCGAATGGTCATAGCGCCAGTGTAGCAGGCTGCAGCAGCCTCAGTGTCTTGTCTAGCTGCAGTCGGTACGCTACAGTTGCGCAGACAATGCGGGTCGTCACCAGGTTTCGTGTCAGAGGGACAATTATGAGAAAGTCAGCAGTTATTTTTCTGGTCATCGTGCTCTTTGGGATGGGGTTAGCAAGTAATGCTGTTTGGAACTTATGGAATCCCTTCCCGCTCGCACATGCCAGCTCAACGGTTACCGTGGACATCCGTTTGGCGACCGGTTACAACTTTATTACCATCCCAGTGAACCTTGTCGGCGGATTCACCGTAAGGGACTTGTCCGATCAAATCACAGCCGAGGGAGGGCAGGTCATCGCTGTTATCGGTTGGAACGCATTGAGCCAGGGGTTCCATGTATGGTCACCCCTCGCTCCCGCCTTAAACATGTTCCTAATCGAGAAAGGCAACGGATACTTAGTGCGACTGAGTGCACCGCCGATTGATGGATCATGGACTGTGACAGGAGAAGAAGTTACCGAAAACCAACCTGTTGATCTCTCTGCTGGTCTGTTCGACATGATCGGTCTACCGGGGTAGTCGCCAAATACATCAAATCCCGTTGAGCTTGCAGCGTCCGTTCAGGTCACAGGAGGAGAGCTAGCATCCGTTGTAGCATGGGACGAAGGACTGCAAAAGTATACTCCCTGGGCGTCAGAGTCTCCGTCGGTGAACAATTTTCAAATAACGAACCAGACGGGCTTCTGGATTCGTGCGGCTGAAGATATCACTGGCTTTGTAGCTTCGGCAGCATCGTCAGACGACTTGACCACCGGCGTATCCGACCCTCCAGTAAATGTCAACGTCGAACCAAATTCGGGCGGTGTCACAATCTCCTGGGCGTCGTCGGTTGAGGAAGACGGATTTGTCGAATGGGCAACATCTGCCGAAGACCTTAATGCGCGATCCGGTACCTTCGCGGTCGCGGTCGATTCGAGAGGGACTATTCAAAATCGACTGAACAAAAGGACCCACCATGTCGAGATTCGAAATATGGCTGCGGGCCAGACGATACACTTCGACGTGCTTTCCAGTGGAGCGCCTGACCCCAACGGTCCGTTTACCACTACCATTCCGACCCAATCGCTCATTTCACCACCCGTCCTGCTCACTGGAGAACTAAGCCTTGCCGATCAATCTGGTGCCGAGGAGTGCCTAGTCTACGCTAGAGTTACGGACCTAGTCGCCGGTACTTTTCTGGAGCGTTCCCTTTGGGTTGTCGGTCTGACAAATAACGGACAGTATACTCTTGACTTGACGAATGTTCGTGCCGACCCGACAAACACTCTCAATTCGTCTATCAACCAGATGTTGAACTATGGGCAAGATAGCGTTGATTCAACCATCGAAGTGTTTTCCCGTTGCTCATCCAATACGGGGGGATCAGTGTCTATGACTACCGCAGCGGCACAGCGAAGTGCCGCTGGATACGTGGTCGACCTGCCGGTCGTGTCACCAGAGGCAAACGACGATTCGTATATGACCCCTCCAGGCGAACCGCTGGTCGTGGCTGCTCCCGGGGTCCTGGCAAACGACGGTCTTGGCGGGAACGGTCTTGAAGCCGAACTCGTGACGGGACCGAACCACGGTACGCTCGGTTTGGAGCCAAGTGGTGGATTCACTTACGTGCCCGACCAAGGCTATATCGGCGATGACGAGTTCAGTTACAAAGCGACGGTCGATGGCTTTGACTCCAACATAGCGACGGTATCAATCGGCGTGCGGCTACCGAAAGTCCCCAGCGTGTCCGCGGTTGGCTTGATCTTGACTGCGATTTTGTTTGGGTCTACGGTCGTTGTGGTCAGTCAACGGAGAACCCGAGACATTACTAAACACGCCTCCTGAGTAATCCCCATGCCCGACCATCCCTACGATACCCCCCTCTCTAGCGGCATGCGTTTCGCGGTCGAGATTATCGCCTGGGTCGCAGGGCCTTGGGTTGCGGGGCAGCAGGTGCTGTTGATGGCCGTACCAGCGATCATCGTATTAGTCGGCCTGCCCTACGTCTTCTCAACTAAGGGCGATAAAAAGCAAGTCGTCGTGGCGACGCCGGGGACTGTTCGCGTTCTTATCGAGTTGTTTCTTTACGCAGTCGCGTTGGGCGCGCCCTGGGTCGTTTGGCCGATTCCAGTGGCCGCGATCACGTCGATCATTGTCGTGGCGGCGCTCATCATGGGCGTTCCACGGCTGGGGTGGCTGATGCGTGGTGCGCCAGTGGAACACGATTGAAGGCTAAGCCTCAGACCGAAGCAGTGTACTGAGATATATCCCGTAGCTGTGGAGCCTCTGCCCGTTCAGTGTGGTACAAGTCCCAGCGGAGTTGCATGTTCATCCACAGGCCCGGTGACGTGGCAAAGAATTTTCCCAGGCGCAGTGCCGTACTCGGCGTCACCCCGCGTCGGCCTCTCACGATCTCATTGATCCGCTGATACGGAACACGGATGGCGCTGGCGAGATCACGCTGGGTAAGGGCCATCGGCTCCAGGTACTCTTTGAGGAGCATCTCTCCCGGGTGAGTCGGCGCTCTATGGGTTGGGATGCGTATCATGAAAATACCTTTCGTTAGTGATAGTCCACGATCTCTACATGCTCGGCATCTGAGTCGGTCCAAACAAAACAGATGCGGTGCTGGCTGTTGATGCGGATGCTATTCTGTCCCTTGCTATTGCCTGCCAGAGCCTCGAGCCGATTGCCTGGCGGTGCCCGCAGGTCGCTAAGTACCAAGGCGGAATCGAGCTGGTCCAGTTTCCTTGCCGCGATTCTCCACAAAGATTGAGGACATGCTCTGCGAGCGGCTCTCGTACTCCTGCCGTTGAATACATCCTCGGTCCCGACGTTCTCGAATGAGCGAATCACGATATCATGATAGCACGGAATGCATGCTAAATTAATCGGATATGGTCACCGCTTGACAGCCGTATCGAATTGAGCTATCAACAGTGACGTGCTGTACCTTTCATCGGGTATGGCGAAACTAGGAGCAGCTATGCCCTTACTCAAAGTAAAGTCAAAAGAAATGGTCGAGAGCCTTGTCGATGTCGGAGTGCGCCGAGGTGGCCTCCTGTTCCTGCACAGCTCGCTAAGCGCCATCGGTGAGGTCGAGGGCGGTGCCGAGGCCGTCGTCGACGCTTTACTCGACGCGCTCGGACCGGAGGGCACGCTGGTCGTGCCTACCTTCACCTACGCCGACCAGCACGACTACCCCGAATCTATCGACCCAAAGTGGATATTTGACCGGGCGACCACCCGCTCCGGCATGGGCGCGATCACCAACGCGGTGCGGATGCGAGAGGGCGCGATGCGTAGCGTTCACCTCTGGCACAGCGTGGCGGCCATCGGGCCACTGGCGGAGACGGTCGTCACAGGGAACGGTAAGGCGTGGGCGTCGGCGTGGGACGAGAATAGCCCGATGGCCTGGGTGTTCAACAACGGTGGTTCGATCCTAATGCTCGGTGTGCCGTACCAAAATCTGACGGCTGTTCATGTCTGGGAAGTCGAATTCGGTGTCGATTACCGCGACACGCAATTCATCACCCGCCGCACGCCGTTGTCCGACGGGACGCTCGTACCGCTTGCGAGCCAGGTTCACGCGCGAAATGGGAAACATACCGGAAGCGACTTCAACCGCATGGGCGAGCGCATGGAGAAAGCAGGCTTGGTCAGCATCGGCCACGTGGCTAACGCCGTCGCGCGGCTGTTCACCGCCGCCGATGCACACGAGATGGCCCGCACGATGTACGCCGAGGACAAAGCGGCGTTCCTCAAGCAAGGCGACTCAATTACACCGCTGTCGTACGGTCACACGATCACCAACGCGAAGGGCACCCAATGCGTCGTCGATCCGGCGCAGGCGTTCCCAACGCCACCAGCGACGGAGCCGCACGAGGACTAGGCGATCCAAGCAGGCCGCGTGTCTGCTCAGTTCGCCTAATCATCTGCAACCACAAAGGTCTCCGGCCATCGCCGGATTTTAGGGTAGGGTAATTCCCCACATCTCCCGCTTATACTCGGGCTATGCATCTACCGACGAAGATACACAGCCGAGGCAGACCGCCCTATCCAGACATTCTCACGCCCGCGGAGTGGGAAGTCATGGAGCACGTCCGCAAGGGGCTCAGCAACCGCGAAATTGCTGAGGCGCGCAGGACGAGCATCGACGCGGTCAAGTACCACCTCTCCAACACCCGGCTCAAGCTGGCGATGGAGGATCGGTACGCCTTGATGGAATGGTCTGGCGTGCCTTCGATTCCGGTCCCCGGTGTAAATAGCCCTGACGAGGTTGGACGAATGATCCAAGATTTTGATGTAAACCACAAAACCGGCGAGATCGCAGTTTACAAGAGCAGCACAGAGCGAGTTTACGAGGTCGATATCCTGAGCAAGGACGGCGAGGTGACAGGGGGTATCCCTGCGACATATATGCCCCAATGGCCTCGATGGTCCAGCGATGGCAACTACCTGTACTTTTTCGGAATCGGCGGACCGCTGTACAGAAAAGGAGGGAATGCCGCCGAGCCGGAGGTCGTTTTGGACGACCCAGCAGGCACCGCCGGTTTCCAGGCATGGTCGCCCGACGGAACGAAGGTGACCTACCAGTTCCGGCATCGTGACTTCATGTTTGGGGGCGACCCCATGCACAACCTGCACATGCTGGACGTCACGACGGGCAAGACGACGCAAATCACAGACAGTCGGGACAAATACGATGTCTTCTCCATCTGGTCGCCATTTGGGGAATGGGTCGCCATTGAGAGCGCGTATGTGGAGCCGAAGCGGCGCAAGGCAGTCTCGTTGTTCGAGGTCGAGACCGGCAAACTCACTGAGATTCCTCGGCAGCGCTGCCTGTTGCAGCGCCATAGCTGGAGTCCAGACTCTCAACATCTGCTCGTACGCATCAACGGCGACGACCGTAAACGTCTCGAAATCATCCGAATCGAAGATATGGAGACGGTATGGAGCGACGATTCGCCGAAGATTCGCGGCGGGGCGTTCGCGCCTGATGGGGAGCACTTCATCTGTGAAATGGAAAAAGAATTGCTGTGGTACGAGTTTCCGTCAGGCAAACTTTTACAAAAACTTTCGCTGGATGGCATCGGCGAGGTGCTGGGCTTCGCGCCGGGCTCGCAGATCAGCTTCGGACCAGATGGCGAAGTCCTTTTTCTCACCAAGGACTCTCGCATCTACCGATGGGAGGTTGGAGGCAAATGCACCCTGGTCGTCGAGGCGGAAGAGCCAGCGCCTCTCCCTGTGTTCTCCCAGGAAGAGTTCAAGGTCGTGTCTCGTGACGGTTTCTCGATACCCGTCCAGCGGTACATACCCGCCAACCCGAAGCGCGTCGCGGTGATGTACGTCGATTCGTATGATGAGCCCTCCCCTCGCAGAATGATGATTTCAATGTTCCTCAATAATGGCTACGAAGTCGTGTTGCCTAGTCACCACAGGATGCAAGGTACACCCGACGAACGGAACGAGGCCCGTGAAGACGATGTTGGACAGAGCGCAGCGTGTGACCTAATCGCGGCGGCGCGGAACTGGAAAGAGCGTACCGGTGGCGAACAACCCCTGGTGGTATTCGCTCCCTCTATCGGCGGACTGTTCTCGCTCCTTGCGTTGGTACATGAAGACCACCCGTGGGACGGCGCGGTGCTTATGGCTACGATGGCGCGCGTGGAGACTCTCAGCCGACTATCGCCCTGGACACCGCCGGAGGACGACCACGAGAGGGAGATAGCGCTGGTCGAGAGATCACCCATTGAACACGTCCATCGGATTCGAGTGCCTGTGCGAATGTTCCACGGGACACGCGACCAAATGTCACCCCTGGACGACGTGCGCGAGATTCAGCGGCGCATCGAGGCCGCTGGCGGCGAATGCAATTTGACCGTCTACGAGAACGACATTCACCTGCTGGGCGCGCACAGGGACGAAGTCGCTGCCGAAACGCTGGAGTTCCTGCGCCGCTTCGAGTAGCTCACCTGATACAATGTCGTGTGTGTACTTGAACCTCGTTTTTCGAGCGATCTATAGGTGAGCGGACTCCTCAAAGGCCTGACTGTCACGCTGAAGACCATGATGCGGTCTCCGGTGACTGGCCAGTACCCCGACCCGAACAAGCGCCTGCCCGTGCAGGAGCGCTTCATGGGCTTCCCGGCATTGCTGTGGGACCCCACGGTTGACGAGCCGTATTGTACGGGCTGCATGGTCTGCGTGCGCGAGTGTCCAACACAGTGTATGAGTGCCCAGATGAAGGACAACCCTTTGCACGCCGAGGGGAAGTCCAAGCGTCGAAAGATCATCGACGAGTTCGAGATCAACCTCAACCGTTGCATCCTCTGTGGCATTTGCGTGGACGTGTGCAACTTCGATGCCATCGAGATGAGCCACGAGCACGAGCAAAGCCGCTATGTCCGTGACGGCTCGCGCGCAGACCTTCCCGCGCTGTTGGAGATGGGCAAGGTCTATCAAGCCGACACGAAGTGGGAACCCACCCAAGCGAAGAACATTGGCCGACCTGACCCCGATGCGGCGCCCAAGAAACCCGCCCCGAAACGTACTCCAGCGAAGAAAACCCTGAATACGGCAGAAGCACAGACAGCGAATGTACCTGAGATTTCTAGCGATCCGTAAGAATTTCGAGGCCCGGTCCAATGGAGTTTGCCGCTCAGTCCAATGACGCGATTTACGCCGAATGGCATAGCCCACTGCTGGACCGGTTGTTCGCACCCATCATAGATATGCAATTGGATCTGTACCGTCTGACCCACGAACATCGACTGGAGCACAATGGCGGCAGACACCAGGGCCCATGCACGGCGTGGCCGAGTCCTCCATATCGAGCGCCCATATGGCACTTGCTCGCCCAGGAAACGGGTGCCAAACGATTTCTCGAAGTGGGCACCGGAATCGGATACACGACGGCGCTTATGGCCGAAGCGGGCGGCCAAGACGCGAAGGTCGACACCATCGAGCTTGACTCGACTCACGCTGATATCACTGAATCAGAATTGGAGCGCAAAGCCCTTTCGGGTAGGGTAAGCGTCCTTCGGGGTGATGCCCGGAAGATTGTTCGGACGCTGGCACAACCTTACGACGTAGTATTCGCCGATAGCGGTGCGGATAGTGATATAATGCCGCACTTGAGGCGGCTCACGAGATCGGGTGGCGTGTCCCCTCACATCAAGGGGTTGCTGAGAGTGCCCCTCATCGAGTTATTGGCTGAACTCCGAGCTACTCTCGAAAGGGGCACCCAGGACGAGTCCCTCGTAATCGACCGTGCCCGAGACCGCTATCGACAGATTGTGAAGACGGCGCTGGAAACGACATGGAATCAGCAAGCGCAGAGTTGAAGGGAGTAAAGTCCACGCCTTGTCCTTCTCCCTAATAGTATTCATCATCGCGGCGGCCATAGCGGTCGGCGGCGCGCTTGGCGTCGTTATGACACGCAACATCGTCTACGCCGCGTTTGCCCTACTCGCGTCTCTCATGGGCGTTGCCGGACTGTTCTTGGTAGCTTTTGCCGAGTTCCTCGCGCTGGTGCAGGTGCTCATATACGGCGGGGCGATCGTCATCGTCATCCTGTTCACCTTAATGCTCACACGCATCCAGGACTTCGAGAACCTTACCGACAACCGTCAGTGGCCGATTGCAGCCCTTGCAGCTGTGGGAGTGTTTGCTTTGCTGGCGGTGCCAGCTTTCCTGTCCAATGTAGACACGGTCGTCAATCGGCAGGCGGTGCCCTTCGAGGACTTGGGGCAAACGCTCTTCGAGCAGTGGGCGGTGCCGTTCGAGATCGCATCTTTGATACTGCTTGTCGCCTTGATCGGCGCGGTCGTCATGGTGGGAAGCAGCGGAGGGCGGGAATGATCGAACTCGCCCACTTCCAGGTCGTCGCCGCGGCCTTGTTCGCCACTGGTCTGTACGGCGTGCTGTCCCGGCGGAGTGCTGTGCTCATTCTCATGTCCATCGAGTTGATGTTGAACGCAGTGAACGTCAACCTGATAGGCTATGCCGCATTCGTCGACTTTGCCGACCCCGCGAGAACTCTCGGGCAGGTCATCGTCGTATTTGTTATTACAATAGCCGCCGCAGAACTGGCGCTCGCGGTGGCAATTATCTTACGATTGTACCGAAACCGGTCTACGGTCAACGTGGACGAAATCAACCTGATGAAGTGGTAAGAGGTAACGACATGAGCTTTTACAAGTCCTTTCCTGGTTTCATAGTAGTCGTGCTCCTGCTGGCGCTGCTGACCACAGCGTGCTCTGGAAGCGACGATACCGGAGATACTGCCGCGCCCGTTGGGTCAGAAGGCGCAGCCGCAGCCGCGCCGGGTGGCGCCGCTCCTGGTGGCTCTGCGGGGATTGCGGTCGTCGGGCAGCCTGCTCCAAACTTTGCGCTCACGGTGTACGAAACTCCGAACTTCACGAAAGACCAGGTCGTCCAGCTATCCGACCTCAAAGGCAAGCCGGTCGTCATCAACTTCTGGTTTCCCTCGTGCAACGAGTGCGGTGACCTGATGTGGCTGCTAAAAGGCTCCTACGACAAGCACAAGGACGACGTGCAGTACGTAGCGATACAGGTTTCCGCCGACAGCAAGTCGGAATGGGATCCCGGAAGCAACGCCGCCGCAGGGCAGGAGTACGTGACCGACAAGAACCTGGAGTTCGCCGTCGGCGCCGACCCCGATCGATCTATTGCCATTGCATACGATGTGCAGGCGTACCCAACAACCTATTTCCTCGACAAGAACCTCAAGCTGGTATCCAAGCAGAGCTTCCTTCGGGCGAGGCAGATCGAAGAGAATATTCAATTGGCGATGAAGTAATACCAGTTCGGTTTGATGGAACTATGTATTGCGCCCTCACCCTTCGGCAGGCTCAGGGCGAACGGAATGTGATATGACGCCATCCGACCGAATCGGTATAAGAGGCGCTAAGGCGTGGCCGGATGTCGATCCTCCACTGGTTCGCCAGATGATGGTTCGCTTCTTCTAGGATGCCGCTCTCAGACACAATAACCGCCGAATGGGCCTGGGTTATCCCGGCACTGAGCGTGTCGGCGTTCTTCCTTACGGCCATACTTGGACGCTACCTGCCTCGGCAGGGTGTGTATATCCCAATCGCGGCTATCGCGCTGGGCTTTGTCGTATTCTGGTTCGTGCTAGCCGACCTGATAGCGAATGGCCCCGGAACCATCAGCATTGACTGGATTACGCTGGGTGACACGCAGGTCACCTGGGGCATCATGGTCGACCGGCTTTCGGTCACGATGCTCGGCCTCATTACCTTCGTTGCGCTCCTCGTACAAGTGTATTCGCTTGAGTACATGAAGGGTGAGCGACGCATAGGCTGGTATTACGCCGTACACGCGCTGTTCGCAGCGGCCATGCTGACGCTGGTTCTCGCCGACAACCTGATCTTCCTCTATTTGGCCTGGGAGTTGGTCGGCCTCGGCTCCTACCTTCTTATCGGATTCTGGTGGGAGGAGCGGTCCGCGGCAGAGGCAGCGAAGAAGGCCTTCATCACCACGCGAATCGGCGACGTGGGATTGCTCATAGGCATCATCCTCCTGTTCCGCGCGACCGGCACCTTCGACATTTCGACGATCTTCCACGTTGCCGAACAGGGAGCGATCAGCGACGGCACCCTGAATCTCGCGATGTTCCTGATCTTCCTCGGCGCGATGGGCAAGTCGGCCCAGTTCCCGTTCCATGTTTGGCTGCCGGATGCAATGGAAGGCCCTACGCCCGTGAGCGCACTCATCCATGCCGCGACGATGGTGACCGCAGGCGTGTTCCTCGTGGCCCGGCTGCTCCCGCTCTTCGAGATGGCTGAGAATATATTGCTCATCGTATCTATCGTCGGACTGTTCACATTCATTTTTGCGGGTACCCTGTCGCTCGTAATGACCGACTTCAAGAAAGTGCTGGCGTACTCCACCGTGAGTCACCTGGGCCTGATGATGCTTACGCTCGGTGCTGGAGCCCTGGGTGCTGCGATCTTCCATCTGGTCGCGCATGGCGTGTCAAAGGCGCTCCTGTTCCTGGGCGCTGGGAGCGTTAACCACGGCACGCACAAGACGGAGATATGGGACCTTGGGGGAATCGCCCGTACCATGCCCATTACTGGTGTTACGTTTATTCTCGGCGCGGCGTCGCTCGCCGGAATACCGCCGCTGGCGGGGTTCTGGAGCAAGGACGAGATGCTGATCGGCATCATGGACGGGCGAGGCCCGGTATTCCTGGCGCTGACACTGCTCGGTGTACTCGTCAGCGCCCTGTACATGGCTCGTGTCGTGTTCGTCGTCTTCTTTGGTACGCCGAGCGAGGCCAGTGACCACGCCCACGAATCACCGAAGGTGATGACCGTGCCACTTGTGCTCCTGGCCATCGGTGCAGTGTTCGTCGGCGCAATCGCCTTCAATTGGACCGAAGCGTATGACGGCTTCGGCGCTTTCCTACTGGCCGACCAGGAATTCCTTCACGGCGAGGAGAAGTTCCATATCGTGCCTTGGCTGACGGTCGTCTCCATCGTACTGGCCGGCGGTGGCGTACTGCTGGGGTGGCTGGCCTACAGTCGTGGGGCGATATCGCACGAAGCGCTGGCCACGAGCTTCGCGCCCGTGCATCGCATCCTGGTTAACAAGTTCTACGTCGACGAACTGTACCAATGGGCCATCGACAAAGTGGTCCTGGCCTTCGGCGGTTTTATCGCGTCCTTCGACCGCATCGTGATCAACGACGGTGGCGTAGACGGCCCCGCACTCCTCGTTCGATTCTCCGCCTTCCGCGCTCGATACGTCCAAACGGGCCGCATGTACAACTACGGCCTGGCAATGACCCTTGGAGTCCTGGGCCTAGCGCTGGTGTGGTGGTTTACGGCTGCGTAGGCGCTCGTTACCGTGCCTGTTGCTAGCAAGTTGACGAACACACCTGACGTATCTACAATGTGATTACCGTCAACCAAAGGTGGAACTATGAAAACCCGTATCGTTAAGATAGGTAATTCACGAGGAGTGCGTATCCCAAAGCCTCTGCTCCAACAGGCGAACCTGGACGGCGACGTGGAACTCGAAGCTCAGGACGGGCGAATCGTTATAAGGTCAATAAGAAATCCACGACAAGGTTGGGATGAGGCGTTCCGTCAAATGGCCGACCTTGGAGATGACGTGCTGCTGGACGATGAAATAGCCGTTCAGACATCATGGGACGAGGATGAGTGGGAGTGGTAGTCCGCCGATTCGACGTATACCTCATTGCTCTCGACCCCACCGTTGGCTCGGAGATTCAGAAGACTAGACCGTGCGTCGTTGTCTCGCCAGATGAGATGAATCGTTCTATCCGTACGGTTATCGTGGCCCCGATGACGACAACGGGACGCCTGTACCCAACTCGGGTACAGGTCGAGTTTCAAGGCAAGCAGGGTCAGATAGTGCTTGACCAGTTGCGCACGGTGGACAAAACGCGTCTTGTGCGGAAACTCGGCGATATCGACGAAGAAACTCGAGATGCGACGCTGAACGGACTTCAAGAGATGTTTGCAGCCTAGGAGCTGGCATTCGCGTGGCGTTTCATATTACGCTAAGCCCTCAACGAAAGTATCTTTGTGATTGTCCATTGCCTGAAATAGCTCGATTCTTTGGCATCGTGATCCGGATGTTTGCGGAACCAGGCGCTCCACACCATCGGCCGCACTTTCATGCATACTATCAAGGTGCCACCGCCGTGTACGGATTAGATGAAATCGAAATCATCGGAGGCGGCCTGCCCCGAAGGCAACAGCGATTTGTGGAGGCGTGGACAGAACTCCATCGTAACGAACTCATGGCCAATTGGGACCGATTGCAAAATGGCAGGTCTCCCGAAGAGATTGCACCGTTGAGGTAGTTGGAATGCAACATCAAGTATTCAAGGTCACAGGCTTCAACCTCCTCGGGTCGTATGTGATATGCGTCTCATTCGATGACGGCAGTTCGGAGACGATCGATTTCGAGCCTGTGCTTCGAGGCGAGCTCTTTGCCCCCCTGCGAGAACTCGAACTTTTCGGACGAGTTCGGCTGGACGACGAGACGCATACCCTCGTTTGGCCAAATGGCGCGGACTTCGATCCGGAGACTTTGCGAAACTGGCCGACATACAGCGTCTCAATGAGAAACTTAGCTGAACAATGGGAAGTCGCGGCAGGAACCTAGGGCTTTTCCGAAAACAAAGGCCCTCACTCGTGGAGAAAAGTATGCCCAAGATAAAGCACATCGCAGTGACGACCAACGACCTGGCGGGCTCAGCCGAGTTCTACAAGGGCGCTTTCGGCCTCAAAGAGATTTTGCGGGACGACGAGAAGGTGATCCTGACCGACGGCTACATCGTGTTTGCTCTCCTGGTGTTCGAGGCGGACAAGTATGGCGGCGGGCGGCCAGGACTACATCACTTCGGCTTCGAGATAGACGACATGGACGCGATTGAGGAGAAGATGCGCGAACTGGGCGGTCGAGAGACGACCGAATACAACGAGACCTATGGCAATCGTGAGGGTATGCCCGACAACTGGGTCGGTGAAAAGAAGTGGACGGATCCTCAGGGCGTCGCCTTCGACATAAACCCGACCGGCTGGGGCCACTGAGGAGACAGTCTTGAACAGCCTTATTCGCGAGTACCGGCATGAAGATTTGGCCGATATTCTGACGGCTTGGGAGAGCGGTTTCAAGGTTGCTCATCCTTTTCTGACAGAACAATTTCTCGAACAGGAACGGCATAATATCCCCAATATGTACTTGCCGAATGCGGAGACCTGGGTTGCTGAGGCGGATGGCCAGGTGATTGGGTTCATCGCACTGATCGGCAACGAGGTTGGCGCGATATTCGTCAAATCCGAGTTTCATAGCTTGGGCGTCGGACGAGGCCTGATGGACAAGGCCCAGGAGTTGCGTGGCGAACTTGAGGTAGAGGTTTTCAAAGCGAACGAAATCGGGCGGAAGTTCTATTCAGCTTTCGGATTCGAACTCTTGGCCGAATCGATCCACGAGCCAACCGGGCACGCACTTTTGAGGCTACGCTACTCTCCGAAATAAATTACTGACGGGCCTTTTCGCGAGCCTAATGATTGGCCCGTGTGATAGCTACGGGATGGTGGTATCATCTGGTGAGCTAGTATGAGCCCGCATCTCGAAGCATGAAGCGACGCCTATTGATGGGCGTCGTTTTGCTGCACCGAAAGGTTGGATGGAGACCTTCGATAGCTACATCCTATTCGCGCTGATTGCCCTGCCGCTGGTCGGGGCGGGCGTTATCCTGTTTATCCCGCCATACCGAAGCGGGGTCGTCCGCTGGGTCGCCACCCTCACTGCTTTCATCGCGATGCTCCTGAGCTTCTACGTCTTCGGCTTCTACAGCCACGACGCTGGCGGTTACCAGTTTTTCCAGACCTGGCAATGGTTAGCGATCCCAGGACCGTGGGCGTTTGGCGACCAGGGCATCACTCTCTCGCTGGCTGTGGACGGCATCTCAGCTCTCATGGTGCTGCTCACCGGCATCGTCATGTTTACGGGCACTCTCATCTCCTGGAACATCGCTGACCGTAATAAAGATTTTTTTATCCTGTATTTCCTGCTGCTGTCCGGCGTGTTCGGGGTTTTCGTCTCCCTCGACCTGTTCTTCCTGTTCTTCTTCTACGAACTTGCTGTGCTCCCGATGTACCCCTTAGTCGGAGTCTGGGGCAGTAGTTCGACGTTCAAAACTTTCATACGTACTAAAGAGTACGCGGCGATGAAGCTGATGCTGTTCCTGGTTGCGGGCAGCGTACTCATCTGGATAGCGCTACTTGCGATCTTCGTCGAGGCCGATGTCGGCACCTTTGACCTGCGAATTCTGGAGCAGGTCGAGTTCTCCGCGAACTTCCAGCGCCTGTTCTTCCCCTTCCTGATGGTCGGGTTCGGTGTGCTAGCGGGAATGTGGCCCTTCCACACCTGGTCGCCCGACGGTCACGTGGCGGCCCCGTCCGCCGTCAGCATGGTCCACGCGGGCGTGCTCATGAAGTTGGGGGCCTACGGCATCCTCCGCGTAGGCATGACCCTCTTTCCAGAGGGCGCGCAGGCCTGGATGCCAGTTCTCGTCGCGCTGGGAGCCGTTAACGTCATTTATGGTGCGGTTTCTGCGATGGGCCAGAGCGACCTCAAGTACGTCATTGGCTATTCGAGCGTAAGCCACATGGGATACGTCATCATGGGCCTGGCGACGCTCCACCATTTGGGCGTGAGCGGTGCGGTGATGCAGATGTTCTCACATGGAATCATGACAGCCCTATTCTTCGCCGTCGTCGGGGCCATCTACGACCGCACTCATACCAGGGATATCGGTGTTCTCGAAGGCATGGCCAAACGGATGGGGACAACAGCATGGCTGTTCACCATCGCGGGTCTGGCGTCGTTTGGCCTGCCGGGACTCAGCGGTTTCGTGGCCGAGTTGCTGGTATTCCTGGGCCTGTTCCAGACCTATCCCATCCTGGGTGCACTGGGTGTAGTCGGTGCCGCAATTACGGCGGTGTACATCCTGAGACTCATTGCGAAAGTATTCTTCGGCGAGTTGGGTGAACAGTGGCGCGACCAGGGCGACATATCCAAGCGAGAGGGATCGGCGGCGATTATCCTGGTCGGCTTTGTCTTCCTGGTGGGCCTGTTCCCGTTCCCGTTCCTGCGCGCTATCGACGGGAACGTAGCGGAACTGATCGCGCGCGTGACAGGCGCAGGGTGATGGAACAATTGCGTATCACGTATCGCGTATTGAATCATCGAGCGTCTTGGTTGCCACTGGCCAACCGCTATCGCTTCTTGACAATACGAAATACCAAATACGAAGTCCGCGATTTCTTACAATGAACGACTTTACGCTCCTTTTACCAGAGATTCTATTGTCGGTGCTGGCGTTCGTGGTGCTGGCTGTGGACTTCGTCACGCCGTCCGACCGCAAGCACTGGCTGGGCTACCTATCGGTGCTGGGACTGGTCGGAATACTCGTCTTCACGCTGTTATTCCTCTGGGGCACGGACGAGGTGCTTTACGATGGCGTGATCCGCGTCGACGACTATGGGCTGTTTTTCAAAGGGTTCTTCCTCGTACTTGCCATCATCGTCGTTTTGTCGAGCGTGGAGTATGTGCGACGGCACCTCGACCATCCGGGCGAGTACTACGGGATCATATTATTCACAACCGTCGCGGCGATGTTCCTCGCGTCGTCCGGCGAGTTGCTAACCGCATACATATCGCTGGAACTGCTCAGCTTCGGTCTATACGTCCTGGTCGCATTCGATCGCTATAACGACAGGTCCAATGAGGCGGGGACGAAATACATCTTGCTAGGCGCGCTGTCATCGGCGTTCCTGCTCTATGGCATTAGCCAGATATACGGGCACCTGGGCACGACGACTTTCAGCGGCATCAGCGAAGCCTTAGCAATCGCTGGTGATCTCGACCCCGGCTTATTTATCGGCATCGTGCTGATCATCGCAGGACTCGGTTTCAAAGTGGCGGCGGTGCCGTTTCATATGTGGGCTCCAGACGCCTACGAGGGTGCTCCGACGCCGGTCACCGCGTACCTGGCGGTCGGTTCCAAGGCGGCGGCCTTCGCGTTGGTCATAAGGCTGTTCACCGAGGGTTTTGTCCCCGCAGCGGCGGATTGGCAACTCATCATCGTTATCCTCGCGGCGGTCACAATGATTTTCGGCAACCTGATCGCTCTAGCCCAGACCAACATCAAACGGATGCTGGCGTATTCCAGTATCGGACACGTTGGCTATCTGCTGATGGGCATCGCGGCTCTCGCAGCCATTGAGGCCACCGACTCCCTCGTGTTCGACCGCTCGCACTTGGCGACGAATGCCATCATGCTGCACCTAGTCGCGTATGGAGTGACGAACATGGCGGCGTTTTTAGCCGTCAGCACGGTCTACAATGCCACGGGCAAAGAAGCGATCAGGGACTTCGCGGGCCTTTCGAGGAGGGCACCTGGACTGGCAATGGTCTTCGCTGTCGCGCTGTTCTCTCTCGCTGGCTTGCCTATCTTCGCCGGGTTCACAAGCAAGTTTTACTTGTTCACAGCGACGGCGGCCCAGGGCCTTCTCTGGCTGGCAGGGCTGGCTATTCTGATGAGCCTAGTCTCTCTCTACTATTATCTGATGGTCATACGATATATGTATATCGAAAAGGCCAACGACCCGACGCCCATTCGCGTGCCGCGTCTGACGTTTGGCGTCCTGGGCGTCTTAATGATCGGTATCATCTTCATGGGAGTGTACCCATCGCCGGTGATGGAGTTCATCCAGAGCGCCAGCGACACCTTGTTCTCGTCTGAGGGTGTCCTGCGGCTGTCGCAGGTAGTCCAGCCGTAGCCGGTGTTATAATGAAACCGTCGATATCGGTGATTTTTTGAGATGCTTGAACGAGAACTGACGCTCGATACCAAGGACTATCAGGGAAGACGGATTGTCCTTACCACAAGAACTTTTCGACGTCATATTCCCATTCACCCAGAGATAACAGACTATCTTCGTGAGGCTGATGAGGCGATATCTGACCCGGATGGGGTAATTGAGTTAGAAAGCGGAGCATCCTTCCTCTATAGATATGGCCTTGGACGAACCCTATTCTCAAATACATACCTTGGGGTAGTGGTCCACTACAAGCCGGAAGGCACTTCAGAAAGAGGCGTTGTGGCGACCTTCCATCTCCCCAAAGGGAGGGTAGCCAGGATCAGGTACCAGTGGATCGCTGGCGCGAGGATAGCGGTTGAAGGAATCTAGTGGAGGAGGAGTTTGGTGGTCAACAGCATTCAGCAATCCATCGACTGGAACGAGGTAACGGAAAGAAACCGTGACTTGGAACATCGACTCAACAAACTAGGTCTCACTTTCTCCTATGATGAGGACGGCGACACGCTGTTTGTGACCATCGGTGAAGGAAGCGAAGCTCTAACCGAACACTTTGCCGATGATGTCTTCATTCGACTTCATCCTGAAACGCAGAAAATTCAGGGATTCGTCATCGTTTCGTTCGAGAACGACTTCCTTGGTAAGAACAAATTCTTTCGCAGTCTGCTTGGGGAGGACTTCAAGTCGCTTCGGGCTGCGGGAGGGACGATAAACCTGGAAGGAACGGCTGCTCAGAAGGCTGGTTCAGTGTTTGAAGCCGTTTTGGCCAACAGATGAACATTACAATAACCACACCACCGTCAAGGGAATAGCATATGCCAGAATGGAACGAAGAGTATAAGCGCGGAATGATCGTGACGGCGCACCCGGACGACGCGGAGTTCAGCAGTTCGGGAACAGTCGCAAAGTGGTGCGCTGCCGGGTGGGAGGTTGTGTACGTCCTTTGTACGGATGGCAGCAAGGGCACCGAGGATCGCTCATTCACGTCCGCAGATCTCGCACGAATCAGGCGTGAGGAGCAGATCGAGGCTGGTAAGGTACTCGGCCTCAAGGACGTCGTGTTCCTCGACCATCCAGACGCCTATCTTGAGCCGACGCTTGAACTCCGCAAGGAGATCGCGCGGGAGATTCGTCGGCACAAGCCCGACGTGCTCATCACCATGTACCCGATGCGTAACCTGGACGGCGGCTACGGCTTCGGGCACCCCGACCATATCGCGGCAGGAGAGGCGGCGATGGCGGCGGTCTTCCCGACTGCTCGCGACCATCTGACCTTCCCTGAACTTCTCGAAGAAGGCTTGGAACCTCACAAGGTCAGGGAAGTGTGGGTGATCGGGCACCCGAACCCGGACATCTGGATAGACGTGACCGACAGCATGGACACTTCTATCAAGGCGCTGCTTGAGCACAGCTCCCAGTTGTCGCGCAGTGATGAAGAGATCACGAAGATGATGGAAGGCGGTCGTAGGGAACGCGCTAAAGGCAAGGGCATGCGTTACGCCGAGGCGTTCAAGCGGATCGTATTCGATCAGCGCGGGCCGGGTCCCCGTGTATTCGACGAGGATGAAGACGACGAGGTCTAAGGCTCTGTCGTTGCCCCGCCCGTAAGGTCACGTTCGAGCGGAGCGTGAACATGCAGAAGTGGCTCCCGTACTGCCGACTGATCGGGCGTTTCTATATGAGTGCCTGCTCGATGCGAAATCGCGGACTCGACGACAGAGAAGCCCTTCGAGCTCGCCCAACGCCCCGCGGCCGTCTTCGACCCAAGTTCATCTTCTTCGGCGAGCCATCGCGCTCGACACGCCGACAGTACCGCTGAATCCCATTGATTGATCGACTCGTAGCTCAACCACTCTTCGATTTCCCGCTGCGCCGCTGTGAGCAGGGCAATGCGGTTGACCGGCGTAAAGATCTCCACCACATCTGGGCCATACAGAGCCCGACCGTGGCGGCGGCACATCTCGAAAATTAGAGACATGTCGTGGTCCACAGCGCGGCCCTCGACGTGAAATTCCCAGCGCCGGGATGGTTGGCGACCCACAACTCCCGAAGGGGTGGCAAGCTGGCAGTACGCGCGGCCTCTGCTGTGACGATGTGGATGTCGAATCCCCCGCCTTTGATGGGGAAGGTGCCAGGAGAGACCGCCTCAATCAGCCGTTGCCGCTGGTCGTTGCGAAGCTCATTGACCACCGCGCACAGGTCAACGTCGCTTTTACCGGCGACGAAATCATTCAGGGCGAGTGATCCGTGCAAGTACAGGCCGAGGAGGCTCGACGCCATGGAATTCATGATGGCCTGCGATATTTGGTCTTGATACGTCATACTCAATGACTTTAACCCTCAGAAAACCAAAAGAGGCCCGCCATTTAATGGCGGGCCTCTTTTTCTTACCCTAGCTGTCTAAGGTTAGCGTTCAGTTCCTAGTCCCAATACGCCGGGTCGAGGAAGTTGACGCTACGGTACGTCTGCGAGCGGTTGCCCGGATGGTTCAAGTTGTCGATGCCGTTCTCGAAGTAGAACCATTCCATCGGGTGACCACCGGCAGGGGACCAGTTCTTGGGCACGTTGCGCGTGTTATTGCGCTTGATCTTCAGTGCTCGGAACAGGCCTGCGTAGCCGAGTCCACCAATCTTCATCTGGTTCTCGGAGTTTATCTTGAACATTTCTTTGCCAAGCTGGACACGCTTGGGCGAAAGCAACGAGACGATCTGACCGTCTGCATACTTTTCCTGAAGCGTGAGCATGTCGCCGCTGATGTCGGCGGGGTAGGTGCCGTCGGCGGCCATGTTGCCATAGATATCCTGGTACATGGCGTCGCCACCAGTCGGGGCCATTCCTTCTTCACCACGGGTCGCGAAGTACTGTCCGACGGCAGGAGAGCCGTTATGGAGAGCGATGTTCACGAGACGCTGGTTTCCGGAAGACCACGGGTTGGCTCCACCCTCAGTGGAGGAGAACATCTCGAAGTACTCGGTCGGCTCCACTCGGCGGGAACCTGCGTACGGTGCGTCTTCGCTGACATCCATCTTGATACCGAGCGCGGCCCAGTCAAATGCGAGCCACTCACCAAACGGGAAGTAACGGGCGGTAGCATTGAAAATCATGCTCAGAGGCTGGCCATCGCTCTTGCGATCAAGGAAGCCGTCGTCATCGCCGTCCGTGTAGCCCATCTTCGCCATGATAGCCTTTGCGCCGTCCAGATCGTACTCGGTATGAATCGTCCTGGCAGCTTCACCAGGGGAGTACGGGGTGGAGGGATGCGGCACCATGTTCTGGGGAGTGCCAAGGCCGGCCGCGAGCGCCTGGTTCATGCCGTTGCGGTTCCAGGCCATCGACAAAGCGATGCGGAAGTCCTCGGTACGCAGAAGGTGACCGAGCTCTTCGTCTACCGTGAACTCCTGGTTCACAACCATTGTGGAGTCGGAGCCGTCGGGCGAGTCATGCTTCAGCACGCTGTAATCGCCCTTCTCAGAGTTCGCGAGATACAGAGGCATCTCGGCCGTAACGAGCGACCAGCGGTTCCAGTCGGACTCGCCGTTCATGGTGCGGAAAATGCCAACTTCTCGGCTCTCGGTGTTAATACCAATCCACTCGTCCATGTACGGGAGCTGATTGCCCTCAGGGTCAATCGACGGATGGTAATTGTTGCGCTCAAACTCATGTACCTCAGCGCCACCCTTCTGGTTCCGAGCCCAGAAACCGCCAAAAACGGGGTTATAGTGGTCTTCGCCTCTGTACATGTAGTTGATGTCGAAGTCGGTCGGAATCGGCTCAGATGGCGGGCCATCGAAGCCACGGACGTTTCGGATAAAGGAGAAGTTCTTCACCCAGTCCGGCTGGTTGTTCTTCTCAAGAATCGCCGGGATCTCGGCGTTGTTGTACTTGATGTGATAGGCCTTCTGGATATGCGACGGAGAGATGAAGCACCTCGGGCATCCCTTGATGCCGGAGTAGATGTTCATCGCCGAGGACTCCATGAAGCTGAAGTTCGGGTCATCGAAAGTTACCTTAAAGGTCGTGTCATCGATGAACTGCACGCGCATGTCGTTGCCGGTGAGCGGTGACTTCAGCACGGGAGGAAGACCTGGCATAAGCTCCTTGTTGAGCATCAGGTCCTCAAGTGCGAAACGAACGTCTTCAATCGTGTGCGGGTAGCCATCAGACCAACGTGCACCTTTGCGAATCTCAAACGTAAACTCACGGCCATCGTCGGTCGATTCGAATACCTTGAAAACGCTGGGAACAAGCAGGAGACCGTCCGGGGACATTTCGAGGCCGTAGCCCATGCCCATGTCAGTCTGGGTGATGTTTCGGCCCGTAGACCTCAGGCTGCCACCGTATACACCGATCTCGTCACCGGGAGGAAGGATGAAAACATTTTCCCAGTCGGGAAGCCGTTCATCCACTGGAAGGATCGCGCCCTGTCGAACGAGGGCCGCAGACATCGGCGACTCTTTGTACTGAACCTGCGGGATGTTTTCGTTCGAGGTTCCAGTGATGATGTGGAACGCCCTGCCATAGGAGCCAGGGGACAACCTCTCAGCCATATACATTCCAGCTTCCATCATCATCGTGGGATCTGTTCCCTCACGAGTGGTGGGCGCCGATATTGTCCCACCGGAAGAAGCCGCCGCCTGGGCGGGGGCTGGGATGGACGGGGCCCTCGCGGGTGCTGCTGGCGCGGGCAACTGCTGTGCCTGTGGTGCAGCGGCAGGTGCGCCCGAGCCACTTGGGAACGCTGCTTCCGCTGCCGGTGCTGCGGGTAGCGGCGCTGCCGGTGCTGCCGGTGCTGCTGGGTCATCGGCAGCACAAGCGATGCCGACGATTACCAGAGCGGCTACAGCCAAAGTGACTGGGAGCCTATGCTTCAAAATCCGATCAATCATACGAATATCCTTTCGTCTTTATCTCTTCTACTCCCTTTTTGATTGGGAGCTAACATAGCGATGAGAATATATCTTCCCTTTAGAGAAATGTCAAGACTGCATCGGTGTTCTATGTCTCTACTTCCACATACGGGACTAGCCCTTGACTCGGATTTCAATTGCTTAACCATTTTCGGCGAATGTATAATGGGCGTGTATCAATAAGGCAGGAAAGCGACGGAGGCGGACACATGGCTATCGACACGATATCTGAGACTGGAACTTGGCGGGTGAAGGCTGGGCTGGCCCAGATGCTCAAGGGCGGCGTGATAATGGACGTGGTCACCGCCGACCAGGCAAAAATTGCTGAGGACGCCGGGGCGTGCGCAGTTATGGCCCTGGAGCGAGTACCCTCTGATATAAGGAAGGCCGGTGGTGTGGCACGTATGGCCGACCCGACCAAGATCATCGAGATCCAAGAGGGAGTCACTATTCCTGTAATGGCCAAATGCCGCATCGGCCATTTCGTCGAGGCACAGATACTTGAGGCCCTCGGCGTCGACTATGTCGACGAGTCGGAGGTACTCACCCCTGCCGACGAGAACAACCACGTCAACAAGCACGACTTCAAGATGCCTTTCGTCTGCGGCGCGCGCGACCTGGGCGAGGCGCTTCGGCGTATCGGCGAGGGCGCGGCGATGATTCGCACCAAAGGCGAGGCGGGCACCGGTAACATCGTTGAAGCGGTGCGCCACGCCAGAACCGTCCTGGGCGAGATCCGGCGTATCCAAGGTATGACCGAAGAAGAACTAATGGCGACCGCCCGAGATCTGCGAGCCCCATACGACTTGGTCAGGGGAGTTCATGAGACCGGGCAGCTTCCGGTCGTGAACTTCGCTGCCGGAGGAATCGCGAGTCCTGCCGACGCGGCGCTCATGATGCAGTTGGGTGTGGACGGCGTCTTCGTCGGCTCCGGTATCTTCAAGTCAGAACAACCGGAGCTTATGGCCTCGGCAATTGTGAAGGCGACCACCAACTACAATAACCCTGAGATACTCGCGGAGGTCTCACGGGGCCTCGGCGACGCTATGCCGGGCCTCGACGTTCGGACGATGCCCGTCGAGGAGCAGTTGGCGACGCGGGGCTGGTAGGGTTGACGAAGATCGGAGTCCTGGCGATCCAGGGCGATTTCCTCGAACATCGCCAAATGCTCGAACGACTCGGTGTCGACGCGCCAGAACTACGGCTCAGCAAGGATTTGGAGGGTCTCGACGGTTTGGTCATTCCTGGCGGGGAGAGCACGACCATAGTCCAGCTTCTCGACATCTTCGACATGCGCAAAACGCTAGTCGGTCTAGTGAGAGAAGGGATGCCGACCTGGGGTACCTGCGCCGGTATGATCGTCATGGCTAATAAGCTAACTGACCACCGGCCCGAACCGCTGCACTTGATCGACATTGAGGTGAGCCGAAACGCGTTCGGCAGGCAGATCGATAGCTTTGAGGCCGATCTTGAAATCGATGCCATTGAAGGCCCTCCATTCCGGGCGGTCTTCATCCGCGCTCCCGTCGTCAACAAAATCGGCGAGAACGTCGAGATTCTCGCGAGACTAAGCGACGGCCGGCCAGTGGCCGTTCGGGAGGCCAACATGCTGGCGACGGCCTTTCACCCCGAACTGACAGGCGATTCGCGTGTCCACGGACTATTCGTCAAAATCGTCCAGGGCGCGAAGGAAATCCAGTAGTCGTGATACGCGCATCAATACCGTTTGATGTAGTTCGCTACGCCGTGCTCGGCGGTCCGGCACCTGGTAATCGTGCGTATCCCCTCGGCGCACTAGGAAACGAAGAACTCTCACAAATGTCCAAGCGGGACGCGCTGGGCGTGACAGTATCACTTCAGCGCAAGGGAACCTGTTCGCTGACTGAGGCACACGGCCGTTACGTGCCCAACATTGTGGCCGCCCGTCCCAGGGCAAACCGCCGTTCCTGGGACATTTCGCACCTGTTGATCGACTCTCAGGATGATCCTAGATGCGAAAACGTCCTAACCGTATTGTTTCGAGAAGTTTCTCAGCGAAAAGGCGAGCGCGTATTCCTTCGACTCCGAGCGGATGACCCTCTTGTAGGAATCGTGGCGCATTGCGGCTTCACGAAGTATGGCGACGAGACGCTCTTCGTCGGCTCTCGGAAGGCGTTTACCGGCAATCCGCCGCAGTTCGTTAGCCGGATGAAGCAGGCCGATCAGCACGATGTGTTCCGGCTTTACAACGCCTCGACTCCTACTCGCACACGACTCGCCCTCGGCATGACTCTCGATCAGTGGCGCGCCAGCCTCGAAGTGGCCGGTTGGATGAACCGGGAGTACGTCTATCGACAGGACGACGTGGTCCGAGGATGGATTCAGACCACACAGCGAGGACGCTCTGGAATCCTCACACTGATGAACCATCCCGACGCCGATTCGTGCGTTGCCGCGCTGGTCCAGCATGGGATGTCTCGCATGTGGGGCGCGAACACCGTTTATTGTCTGGTTCAAGATCACCAGGTACGTTTGGACAGCCTACTCAGACAGCACGATTTTGATGAGGCGGGACAGTACGTTACTATGATGCGGTCGATCGCTAGTCCTATGACCATCAAGGAGCCGAGCCGTGCGGTGCGTCTTGCAGGGGTCGGCCCGACAGTCGATCTGTCTGAGCGGTGGCAGCGGGCGAAGATGGAGGAACTCGTCGATACTCGTTCGAGCTAGTACTATTCATTCTCACTTCGATACCGGAGTATAGGCACCGGCCATATGCAGCAATGGATTGAGACCGACCAGGAAGTTGTGATTGAGAAGCTACCTCCTCGCATCGCCGAAAAGCTCGTAAACCGAGAGGACAAGAACGACCTCCTGGAAGTGATTCTCGATCTGGGTCGAGTACCCGAAGCTCGATTTTCCGAGGAAAGTGTAGTCCTGAGCGATCAGGAAGTTACCGATGAGGACATCCAGCATGTGATCCACAACATCAGTCCCTTCGGTGGCGACAATAGGGCCGGAATCGAGCGAACGCTCCACCGCATCTCTGCCATTCGCAACCGCCCCGGCAAAGTCGTCGGCCTCACTATTCGTGTGGGCCGCGCCGTCTACGGCACGATCCGAATCATTGAGGACATCGTCCTAACGGGCAAGAGCATCCTGCTCCTCGGCAAACCGGGCGTCGGCAAGACCACGATGCTGCGAGAGGTGGCGCGCGTCCTCGCCGACGATGCGGGCAAGCGTGTCGTCATCGTCGATACCTCCAACGAGATCGCGGGCGACGGCGATATACCCCATCCCGGCATCGGCAAAGCCCGGCGTATGCAGGTACCTTCGCCCGACAGGCAGCACGCCGTGATGATCGAGGCCGTCGAGAACCACATGCCCGAGGTCATCATTATCGACGAGATTGGCACTGAACTCGAAGCCACCGCAGCGCGCACCATCGCCGAGCGCGGCGTTCAGCTTGTGGCAACCGCCCACGGGAACACCCTGGAAAACCTCATACAGAACCCGACCCTGTCGGATTTAATCGGTGGAATTCAGTCGGTCACCCTCGGTGACATCGAGGCCCGTCGCCGTCGGACACAGAAGACCGTCCTCGAACGGAAAGCACCGCCCACCTTCGACGTACTCGTTGAAATTCAGGGACGCAATCAGGTTCTAGTCGCCTTGGATGTTGGCGACACGGTCGACCAGGTGCTCCGGGGCATCACGGTGCGCCTGGAAAGCAGGTCGGTCGACCGAGAAGGCCACGTGCAGCGGACGCAGGTCGAGCGAAGGCCTGGGATTCTTGGGCAGGGACGACAGGATAAGCCGACTCGCTATGAGTATCAAGGGAGCAACGGCAAGCGAGACTTCGACGGCCCCACGACAATCCATATCGACGTTGACGATAGCCCGACAGTAGACGAGGAGCCCGAAGAGTCCCAAGAGCCCGAACAGCAAGAAGAAATTCGCTGGATCAACGTTCTCCCATATGGAGTCAATAAAGGCAAGATAGAGCAGGCCGTCCAGTCCGTCGATGCGCCAATCAAGCTCGTCGACGACCTGGCAGAAGCTGAGTTGGTTCTGACTACAAAGAGCTTCTACAGGCGCCGCACGAACGCTCTGCGCCGTGCCGAGGAACAGGGTAGGCCTGTGTATGTGCTTCGTAAGAACACCACGCCGCAAATTCACCAGTTCTTCCGTGCGATCACTCGCAATAACAACGCCCACCACCAAAATCAGGCCCGAATCACAGAAGCTGTCGAAGAGGCCGAAGAGGCGGCGCGGCATATATCGGACGGCGAGCACCAGGCCGAACTCAATCCCCAGAGCTCATACGTCCGCCACTTGCAGCACGAGATCGCAGAGCGGCACGGCCTCTCCTCCAGCAGTTCCGGCCGGGAACCAAAACGCCGCGTCGTGATCTACAAGAGTTGAGCGACCCTTCATGACTCTTTTCGTTTCCCTCGAAGGTGGAGACGGCAGTGGGAAGAGCACCCAGGCCGATTTACTCCGCAAACGCTTTGAGGAAGCAGGCGTCGATTGCCTGTTCGTCCGCGAACCCGGCTCGACGCCCCTCGGCACCTACCTTCGCGAATGGTTGAAACGTGAGCGGAGCGGCGATGACGATATGTCTCCGGTCGCCGAGTTGTTTTTGTTCGAGGCCGCACGCGCCGAGCTTGTGCAAAAGGTCATTCGCCCCGCGCTCGACGACGGCAATGTCGTGGTCACCGACCGCTACATCGACTCATCCGTGGCATATCAGGGTTACGGACGGGGTCTATCTGTCGATATGATTAGGCAAGTGAACGAAGCTGCGACAGGCGGTCTCGTGCCGGGCCTGACGTTCCTCTTGGACTGTCTGCCGGAGCAAGCGCTCGCCCGCACCGGAGTAGTGAAGGCAACGAATGAAGCCAGTCGGCTCGACGCGCCTGGCACCAGGCGATTCGAGCAAGAGTCATTAGAATTCCATAGGAGGGTACGGGACGGCTATCGACAAATTGCAGAACGAGAACCGGACCGCTGGCATATCATCGACGCCACGCAAACCCCAGAGGAAATCTCAGCGGTGATCTGGACAACCATCCAACCATTACTACCATAGGAAACGCTTGTGACATCTGACCAAATAGAAAAATATCTCAGTGAGTCGCATATCTGCAATCTGGCGACTGTGAGGCCGGATGGTTCGCCGCACGTAGCGCCGGTCTGGCACCACTACGATGGCGAAAACCTGATCATCGTCGCCGAAGAATCGGCAGTCAAGGTCCGCAACATCCGCCACGAGCCGAGGGTTTCTGCCAGCATTGCGACGGACGCCCGTCCTTACAAGTACGTCATCATCAACGGCAGCGCGACGCTCTCTTATGACAACATCCGCGAGTATGTATTGATCATGGCGAACAACTACCTCGGAGAGGAAGAAGGGGAAGAGTACACCGAGAAGGCAGTCCGTGACCTTGACTTCGTCGTCATCACCATCAGACCGACGAAGATGATCTCGTGGGAAGGCGACGACTAACCGCTTACCAGAACTTCCACCACACGCGCTCGGACGGCTCTGACATGGGACGTTCAGTCGCAACGACCTGGTCTTCGAGAACGGCTTTGGGCGTATCGACGACCATTCGCATCGCCCGTTCGCGCCCGACGATCTGTGCAGCAGCCTCAAAAGACGGCGTCAGCAATGGCGAGCGTGGCCCCTTGGGGAAATGGCAGTCCGAGGCGATGATGTGGACGAGCCCCCGCTTCAGCAGGCTGTGAGTGAACTTCTTCACGCCGCCGCCGAAGTGACCCGTAATGCTGCCACCGGTGATTTGACTAAGCATCCCGCGCTCGACGAACTCGGCAAGTTGCGAGGGGTTGTTCTGGATGGACTCGATACGCTCGGGGTGAGCCAGAATGGGTGTGATTCCCTGAATCTGTATCTGGAATAGCACGTCGTTTACGAAATTCGGATGGCCGAAGAACGGCAACTCTACGAGGGCATAACGGGTACCGTTCATTCTTAGTGCGCGGCCAGCGGAAAACTCCTCCGGGAGGTCGATATCGAGGTGGTTCTCCATGCCGAGAACCATCTTCACGCCAATGCTCTGGCCCGTCAGGTACTTGTTGATCTCAGCAACCAGCATCTCGACGTGCTCCACGGAATGATCCCGCGTCACGTCCTTTCGGTGCGGCGTCGCCAGAATTACCTCGGTGCCGTCGCTAGCCGCGACACGCGCCATTTCGACCGTGTCGTCGAACGACTTTGCGCCGTCGTCTACGGCGGGCAGAATATGTGTGTGCAGGTCGTAATACATGATTTGTCGGTCCGTTCGGCGTCACCATTATACCAATCAAATAAGAGCCGCACCGCCGAATTGCCGGTGAATACTGCTCTTTACCGGTATACCACATCCCCTGTACCCTATTGGTAGCCCTCTGTGGAGCCCCATTTTTGAACTCAACCATATCCGTTCGCCCATTTGGCTGGGAAAGTCTCTCGGAATGGACGGATCTCTACAACACGATCTTCGGGACTACAGGCACCGAGTCGGAGTTCGACGAATCATCGATGCGCCAGCACATCTCCCTGCCCGGCCTGCACACCGAGGAAGACTGCTTCATCGCGCAAGACTCCGACAATAACGCCGGTCTCGCGATCTTGTGGCCGGAACGCCCTATTTGCCGAGCAGTCGTCGAGATGGGTGTGGTGGCAGGGCATCCAACACCGGATGTCGAAAAGGCACTCGTGGAGGCAACGATCGAACGCGCGCGCCAGCTCCCAGTCTCCGTTGTACACAGCCAGGTCTCGTCCGGCGATGAACGCAAGCAGCAGCTTTTTCATGATGCAGGATTCGAGTCCGTACGCCAATACGCGACCATGCGGTGGCTAAAGAGCGATTTGCCGGACCTGGCACTGCCGAGCGGCTTCGCTTTCGACTCGTTTCATGCCGGGCGGGACGAGCAGCGGTTGACGGATATCCAGAATGCTACTTTCGCCGACTCCTGGGGCTTTTCGCCCAACACCGTTGAGCAAATCAAGCTGCGCGTTGCGGCGAAAGCTACAACGCCAGATGGGATTCTCTTTGTCACCAAGGGCAGCGATGTGGCCGGGTACAATTGGACCGTCAGACCGGCCGGGCCGGGCAGCAAGTTGGGCCGCGTTGCCATGACGGGCGTTCACCCCAACTATCGAGGTCAGGGACTGAGTCGTGCAGCCGTTGTCGCGGGCATGCAATGGCTCGTGTCACAGGGTGTCGAGGTGATCGAGTTGGAGATGGACACCAGCAACGTTCATGCGGCGAAGGTTTACGAATCTCTGGGCTTCGAGAAAACCGCCGAAGCCGTGTGGTACGAGCTCAGACTGGACGACTAGACTGGCGTCAGTACATCGAGCCGAGCGTCGGCAGTGACCGACTCGTAGACGTCCATCGTTCTTCGCCCCACGTTCTCCCAGCCCATCGTCTCGGCGTGTGACCGGGCCGCCCGACCCATACTTTCGCGAAGCGCAGGGTTGTGGAGCAGGATGTCGAGCTTCTGCGCGAACGGTTCAGGGCACCGCCAGTCGATGAGATACCCGGTAACTCCGCCCTTCACAAAACTTTTTGGTCCGCCGACGCGGGACGCGATCACGGGCACACCGCAGGCCATCGCTTCCAGAGCTACGAGTCCGAAACTCTCGTAGTAGGACGGCAACACAAAGATATCCGCGGCGTTGTAATACACGTTCAACCGCTCCTGCGGCACCGCTCCGGTGAACGTGACCAGTTCACCGAGACCAAGCGTGTTCGATATCGCCAGAAGCCTGACCGTCTCGCGGTCGGTTTCGGGGTCGCCTCCGACGATAATGACTCTCGTGCTGGACCTGTCGTCCAGCGTCGCCATCGCCATGAGCAGGATGTCGAGCCCTTTGAGTGGCTCGACACGCCCGACTGAAAGCACTATATTTTCCTCTGCGAACCCGAGCGACCGGCGTGCATCCGCTTTTGCCGTCGGCTTGAACAGAGCCGTGTCTACCCCGGCCGATATCACCTGAATCTTTGCGGGGTCGGCACCGTACAGACGAGCGAGGGCGGTTCTTTCCTCGTCGGTTGACACGATGACGGCGTCTGCGCTTTCTATGACCTTGCGCTCGCCGTCGACGCGATGCTCCGGCTCCCATTCGCCAAACCGCGCCAACATCTTGGTCAGTGCTGTGGTGTGGAACATCGTCACGTGCGGAACTTCCCACTGCGCTGATAGCTCGCTCGCGGAGATTGCCGAAAGCCAATAGTGAGAGTGGACGAGGTCGTAGGAGATATCGCGCTCGCGCCGGAACGCCTCGACGCCATGGGTGAACGCCGACACGTACTGGTGAAGGTCCTCTTTCGGTCCATCGATCGGACCGGCAGGAAGGTGTATTACGCGCACGCCTGGGACGAGGTCTGTAACAAGTTGGTCGTCGAGGTCGTGGCAACGAGTGTACAAATCGACTGTGTAGCCGAACTTAGCCAACTCGCCCGCGACGTTGGTGACGTAGACGTTCATACCGCCTACGTCCCGCTCGCCGGGCAGCCCAACGGGGCAGCTATGCATGGTCAGCATCGCAATATGGCGCATGATTAAGTCGTTACCGGGTTATCTGGATAGCGAACACTGAAGAGTCTTCGGCACCAAGGTCGTACTTGTAGCGCTCGACTCCGCGCAGGAAGTTGAATGTCCGTTTGCCCGACTCGATGGCGTCCTTGATCGTCCACGCCTTGTTGACGAGACCGACGCTCAGTTGCGACTGTTCCGGATCATAGCCGCTATTGTATAGTAGATACGATTCGCCGTAGTCGAAGTTGATGCACGCCGCGACACGAACGCCATCGAACTCCAGCATTGACAGTTTGAAGTGCCCACGCGCTGTCGCGATCTCGGCGATCTCGGTGAAAAAGCGTTCACGGGCATCGGTCATAAATTCGGCCTTGTCGGGACTGCTCATCTTGTGAAGCCGGAAGAAGTCGGGGAGGAGTTCATCCAACATTTCGGGAGTGCAGTCGTACTGCTTGACCTCTCCGGCGTTGCTGAGCTTGCGGATCTTCCTCCGAAGCTCGTGCCGATACTTTTTGCGGAGGCCCCCAACGTAGTCGTCCCAAGTGTCCGGGATCTGCATGAGCGGGGCTTTGTCTTCTTCAACGATCTCGATCTGCCAGCCCTTCTTGGCGGCCACGTCGGTCACGCAGGGAATCGTCGGCGAGCCCTCCGGCACGGACACCAGATCGATGGTGCTCCACTCCCAGGTCTCAATCTCGTCGAACGCGGCGGGGTAGAAAGTCTCCTCCACACCCTTTAGCACCAGAAAGTCGTGGTAATCGAACAGGTCGGTGCCGCCCAGGAAGCTGACGATGCCATCGGCCACGTTCATCGGAGCGATGCCCAGCAGCGTCCCATCATCACCCGTCGCTCTGAGGATGCGGGCGGTCGATTCGTCGCCGAAGTGCTTCAGCCAGGTCTTCTGCCACCAGGGCGTCAGGAAGATGGTGTTCGTCCAACACGAAGGCAGCAGGTCTTCCCAGTCGCCTTCAATCTGGTCGAACTTTACCGTCTCGATGGATACCGGCAATCTAATTACTCCCCGTCATCGACCAGAACTCGCGTCTGAGACCGTCATTGGTCTCAAACTCGCCTCGATACGCTGATGTAATCATCTTGTTACCGGGCTTTTTCACACCGCGCAGGGACATGCACAGGTGCTCGGCGCTCAGCATGACGCCAACCCCCTTGGGTTCGAGTGTGTCGGCAATGGCGTCTGCAAGCTGTGTCGTCAGCCGTTCTTGCATCTGTGGCCGTCGCGCGAGGATGTCGAGCGCTTTGGCAATCTTGCTGGCACCGATTACTCGGCCTTCTGGAAGGTATCCGGCGGACGCAGTTCCGATGAATGGCAGCAGATGGTGCTCGCAAATCGAAAAGAACTGTAAGTTGTCGAACGCGACGAGACCAGTGTGTCCCTCGTCGAACCCGGTTTTGAGTACCTGAGAGGGGTCTTGGCCCAGACCACTGAAAAACTCAGAGTATAGCTCTGCTACTCGCCTGGGTGTTTCTGCTAGGCCGTCACGGTCGGTGTCTTCGCCGATGGCATTTAGGATTGAGCTTACCGCATCGCGGATCTGGTCTTGGTCGATCAAGTGCGCCTTTTGTATAAACGAGGGGAGGGCTGACAGATGTTTATCTAGGATACCATTTTCGCCCCTACTCGGTCGCCGATTTGCACGGGACGCACAGGGCAATCGCATTCTGTGGAGTTAAGCTAGACTTCCACCAGTTCGCCCTGAGCCTGTCCTGAGCCACGCCGAAGGGGGCAGGTGTGCGATACAGGTGACCTTTACTACGAACGGCCGCCCCCATGTGCTTCGACAAGCCTGTGCTGAGCCTGCCGGAGCGCTATCAAGTAGCTGCTCATACGACCGTGATTGTGGGTTAGCACCCTCACCCCCACTCTAGCTCTCCCCCGTCGAGGGGGAGAGGATCAGAGTCTCGCCTATTGGAGTTACTTCCCTCGATTCGGTCGGAGGACGTAACGATACTCAGCACGAATGGATTGTGAGAATTCGATTACCCTGTACGGGGCCCAACGTATCAGATCGTCCGCTTCAGGATACCTGGATAATCGCCGACGCTGTGGCCGAGCAGGTCGCGCTTCGAAGCTAGCTCTCCAATATGAAAATAATGGTGGGTCACTGCTCGATAGATTGCGTATCGCAGATTGATCTCGCTGATGCCGTACTTTGCGAAACTGCCGTCATATGGGATATTTATGCTGAGGTCATCGTCCGACAAGCCGTCGAGATGGTCTCGCGCCGCCTGACGTACCTCTTCGACCGCCGCCTTGATTGCTTCCCACTCGTGCGCGTCGCCGTTGCCACCGAAGCGAAAGCGGTCTTCGCCGATGAGAGGGTGCGGCTCGTGCCCGGCGAATCTGACGTTAATCTGAGCGTCTACCTGATTCGCGGCATGAGCGTAGGTCCAGGCGAACGAGCTTCCGCCGTGATGTTTCTCACCTGCGTCGTCGGGTGTAAGACCGTCAATCACTCGGTTATTATCTTTCCACGCCGCGTAGAGCAGTTCAACCAGTTTACTGTTCGCCATCGTTACACCTCGTACTCGACGCCAATTCGCTTGAGTAGCTCTCTGGGGCCGTTCTCTAACAGCGCCTTCGCCTCCTCTTCGTCCAGTCCCGACCCTCTCGCCACCTTCATCGCAAACTCGCGAGTAAGCAAATCCCCCGGCTCGTGTGCGTCGGAGTCGAGTACCATGCGCGCACCTGCTTGCTTCGCCGTCCGAACGACGTGGCCGTTGGCGGTGCCGTGCCCTTTTTTTGCGGAGACTTCCAAGAACACACCATGATCCGCCGCGATTTTTGCTTCTTCGGGTGTGATCAGCCCAGGGTGCGCGAGGATGTCCACATGCTTGGATGAGACCGCCGCGTGGTTTGTACCCGGATCGACGGGCTCTGTGATCGTCTCGCCGTGGACGTTGACGACCTTCGCGCCCATTTCGCGCGCAGCCCGCGCCAGATAGTCGATGTCCTCTTTAGGCGTATGGGTGATCTCGACTCCTGGCAATGCAAGAATATCCCAGCGCCTTGACGCGACCTCGCAGTCCTTTATGAGGGTCTTGAGGACATATTCGAGATTGCCGTGGCCGACATGGTCGGTGATCGCCATAACTCGGTAGCCGTTCACGTGGTGTGCGCGGCGAATCAATTCGACAGGCGAGAGAACGCCGTCGCTGAGAAACGTATGAGTGTGAAAGTCGAACATTTTTGTGCCTCGGTGCAGGGATGACGATTCATGATACCACCCAAGTGGTGAGTGTCATCTTGTTCTTCCAGATACCGATGGTTCTCGCACAGTTGCGATGCCGAAGAGATTAGCTATATCACTTCTGCCACAGCGATCTGAAGGAGAATGGGAGTTTGGCCAAGCCGCCATCAACACCCGATAAATAGGGCTCTTCGACCTTGGCCAAACGAAACCCGGCCTCTACCGCGGCGTTCATGATGTCCGAAAGGGTGTGATGGAACTCGACGATGGGTACGCTACGGTCCCACCCCCCGTTGCGATGGGCAAGGGGCGTCCCGTCGAACTCGTAGAATTCTGGCTTAGTGTCATGGTAGAAGCGCCCAGGGACGATGCGGCCATCGACTTCATCCAGGCAATCTGTAACTGGATGATAGGTGTCGATCAACAGGCGCCCGCCCGGTCGCAGTACCCGGTGCCAGTTACGAAGAGCAAGCGAAATGTCCTCGAACCACATCAAGTACGTGGCAAACACTAAGTCTTGACTTTCGTCAGCGATCGGATCGAGGGTCTGGGCGTCGGCAACATAAAACGTCACCGGGAGCCCGATCCGCTCTGCGTTCTTCTGGGCTATCTCGATGGCTATGGGGCTAATGTCGCATGCCGTGACCTCGGCCCCAAGATTTGCCCAAGAGAACGCCTGCTTAGCATCGCCAGCGCAGCAGATTGGAGTTGACCCGGTTTGGTGGACACCTTGAGACTTGGGGG
>Ga0209501_10000336_pt1 | contig 58606 bp, 77 predicted proteins | sample ArcticOcean_MG_C_4_FD_187434 | JGI IMG/M metagenome (GOLD analysis project Ga0209501, IMG submission 187434) | Marine microbial communities from western Arctic Ocean - ArcticOcean_MG_CB4_134 (SPAdes) (version 2) | ecosystem: Environmental > Aquatic > Marine > Oceanic | place: Arctic Ocean...
TGAGGTCAACGTCAATCGGCCTTCAGCGACCAAGCCAGTATCCGAACTTGCCACGGCAGTGGAAGCCCAGACAGATCCATCGCTCGTCAATACGTTGCCGGATGTACTGGGCGCTACGGTTGTCGGGGTTCCTGTTCCGGCGCCGACGAGAACACCAGCACTCGTCAACGTCGCAAGACCGGTGCCGCCTTGTGCAACCACAAGTGGCGTGTTCAACCCACCCGTAAGCGTCACGGCACCAGAGAACGATGCGGCCGCAAGAACCGTCGGTCCGGTTTTCAGCGCCGTCTCAATCGCCACCACTTCCAATTCAAGGTCAGTGATGTGCGTCGTGTAGATGACGTTACCGGTCGATTTAGTTTCGAACGATTTAATAGTTGTTGGATAGGAAGCTGCCATATGCTATATTTATGCTATACTGGTTTAGTTCTTAACCGTCTATGGATCCACTGATTCCGCTTTGCCGAACCGTAGGATTGCCACCGTCACCCCACCATGTCGTCGTGCCAGACGCATGTGAATACTCTAACCACGCGGCAAAATGGTATCCCGCAGCAGGGTATGTCCGCAGGTCGGCAGTAACAAAGACCAGTCTAGACGCTGTTGTAATGTCGATGTTCCCCATCAACGTCCCCGTAGCCGCCGCGGTCGTGGAATCGAGTCCGACCCCGGCACTCAACGTGACGTTAGATGTGCTACTCCTCGTCAGTGCTATCACTATTGCCGTCAGTTCGACTTCTGCGACCCCCACAATAAATGCGAGTTGGTTGGCTGTGCTGCCGTTCGCCTGCCGTATCGTCGCGATTGTGTATGTCCAAGTGTCCGTCGCTTCTAATACGCGCATCGGTCTGCTGACACGGTTGTAATAATTCCATACAAACCGTTTAGCCATTGAGTCCTCGGTCGTGGTCGTCGCCGTGGTATAAAACGTCCCGATATATCTTCGGGTGGTGGCCCCCGTTTTCACTAGGACCCCGTCCTGCGTCGTGAGGGCCGTTGCCCGTGTGGTATCGTTTGTCCACGCGACTGGCGAGTCAAACGTCACGGTTCCTGAATTATCGTAGGCAAACAAGTCATACGGTTTGGCATCCGTGAGCGTTCCCAACGCAATCGTAATTTGAGTAAAGGTTCTGATGTTCCAAGCGGATGACCCGTCATACAAGGCGATCTCATTCCCGGCGTATGGGGCAAAATAGATATTCGTGGCACCGGTCACGTCGGCCGTTGTGACGGCGGTACCGCTTGTGAGCGTTAAGCGCCCTTCGCAAATACCAGTTAGGCCACCCGCAAGGCCGGTGCCTCCTTGTGCAACCACAAGCGGCGTATTCAATCCACCCGTAAGCGTCACTGCACCGGAGAATGATGCGGCTGCTAGTACCGTTGGTCCGGTTTTTAGCGCCGTCTCAATCGCAATTACTTCATCTTCGATGTCAGTAATATGTGAAGCGTAGATAACGTGACCGTGCGCCTTAGTCGAAAAGTTCGACTTAATAGATGTTGGGTAGGAAGCTGCCATATGCTATATTTATGCTATGTGAAGAACGGTGTTACTCGCTTGGCGTAAAGCGCGTCACGCCGACCTGATCGCCGCGATGTCTGCCATCATCTGCCTCATCTTACGGGGCGCCAACCGGGAACGGCTGAGACACCGCGATCATCGCGGCGTAGATGTCGTCCGCTCGCGCTTGCGTCAGGACGCCCGTCGAGGCGCAGTAGTTCAACAGCATCTCGACTTGCGGGTCTTCGGTCAGGAACGGGTCAGACGCGGCGTCATAGAGGCCGACGCCCCACGCGAGTTGCGGGTCGGTCTGTGGCCCGAGCATCGCGACGTATTCGGTCGGCGTCAAGATGTCGATGAAGTCGGTCTTCTTGATCCGCAGGACAGTCACGGGCGGCGGCGGTGATGTCCACGTCTGCGTCACTGGATCATAGATGTCCCCCACCTGCGGCAGTGGCACGGTGTTAGTCGTATCGACAAACAGATACGTGCTATCGGGTGCAATCGGCAGGTCATCGCCGCCAGACCACGTCCCATAGCACACATAATCGCTGGTTCTCATCTCCGCTACAGTACTCATGCCGTCAACGCTTTCTGCGGCACAAGAGCCGCGTGAATGTCTACCGATCCCGCGTCAAGCGCGTTCTGAATGCCGTCTGACACATGCGCTGGCGCACCCGTTAGCATCCATCTCCCGTTCTCGTGCGTGAGTTGCCCATGCAATGACCCATGAAATGGCGCAAGCGCGGTATCGGTAATGTCGAGCAAGGCTTTCTGCTCAGTCGGGAGAATACGCCGTGACGAGCTTTGGTTCGCGTCGATGTATTTAGAAGCGCGGTCTAGCTGGATGTAGTGCCGCATGTCGGGATACTCAATGCCCCCGTCCATCGTGTTCCACTTGTGGAAATACTGATCGCCCACCGGCCAGTTGAACTTCGTCACATCGACGCAGACCGCACCACCAGCGGGGCAGTCATCCCACGCATGTTGATCCCAGCATTGTGCGATCACCTCGTACGGTGACCCCATCGGCGTGATGAGCCGCTGCGTTTCGTGCAGCCACGCATTCATGCCGATCATCCTTTGCTCTCCCACTTGCGCGAGGAGATGCGCTGGCGGGGGTGGGGCATACCCTTTCCACTCGCCGAGCCACTGCCCGTCTTCAAGGCGAAACCACGCGAAATGGCGATCAACCATTAGAACAACTCCACTAATTCATAAGTGAGCAACGTCCAGTTCGCGTTACCATTTGTAGAGACAAACGTCTGTGTCGTCGTGTTCATTCTCACACGTGCAGCGCCTTCGAGGAAATTGCCAGACGTTGAACTTGAGCTGATACCACCGAATGAAAGATAGGCCCGTGCCAGCGTGACAGCGCTCACTGTGGCCAGCGAGCTTGTCGTCCCAGTTAGCAGCTGTTCCGCTCGCTGGATGCTCGACGCCCGCACCGAATAGCTCCCCGCCGTCAGGCTGAAGCCGGTCTTGGTGTTGACTTCGACGAGCCTATTCGCAACTGGAACCTGCGTCCAGAGTTGGTTTGGTGATATGTGCTTCATGGTGTGATTCTCAGGACATGACCAGACAGAGTGATCACATTCCCACTCGCGGCAAAGGCTTTCACTGTCAAGGCGGTGGAACCGTCGCCCAACAGGATCAACCCATCAACCACGGCCGTGAGTCCAGTCTTCGGCGTGATCGTCTGCACGATATTTTGGTCGGGTGCCGTGGCACCGCCGAATTCGAGGGTCAGCACTACGTCTGAGGCTGAACTGTTGAATGCAAACACGGTGAGCCTATCCACGATGGTGGCGCTTGTGCCCGTCGTGTGGATAAGTGTCCCGGCGGTCGAGGTCGCCACGACCTTGATGCCTTGTCCCTGCGTGCTTGCGGAGAACGGAATGATTGCTGTTGCGTTGGCCATTTTAACTCATCGCCTCTACTTGTAGAATATCCAGGCCGCCCGGTGCAGGTGCGGTGCTGGCCCAGGCGGACCCGGTGCTGGTTAATAGGTTGCCGGACGTACTGGGCGCTACGGTTGTCGGGGTTCCTGTTCCGGCGCCGACGAGAACACCAGCACTCGTCAACGTCGCAAGACCGGTACCGCCCTGGGCAACTACTAGCGGCGTGTTCAATCCACCTGTGAGCGTTACTGCACCGGAGAACGATGCGGCCGCAAGAACCGTCGGTCCGGTTTTCAGCGCCGTCTCAATCGCCACCACTTCCAATTCAAGGTCAGTGACGTCTGTCAGCAGTACATAATCCCCGTTCGCTTTAGCGGGAAACGATTTAATGGATGTTGGATAGGATGCTGCCATCTAATTTTCCTTTGACATTATTTAGTGTCCCTAATCAGGACCCGAATCCACCATCCTCAACCATTCAGCAAAGCGGCCTGCCGTCTTGCCCCATCCCGGTATACTCTCTCCTTCTTGCCAGTTTGGACAATTCCGCTTGTCTTTGAATTGATTACGGGACCATCGCGTACTAACCATGTTCGTGTCGTGCCGAATATCCACATTCGGAAACTCTGAATTGAAGGTGTCCCCTCCACGCGAATCAAATCGCGCATATGGCTTCTGACTGCCCGGCTCAAACCCAGAACGTAGATCAAACCCATCACAATCAATACGAGCGATACGCGCACGATAATGATCCAGCAACGCACTCCGATAGGCGACAAGACCAGACACTTGCTTCGTGTCGTAGTGAATAGCACGTCCATCCTCCGCAGATACCTTCCATGCATTCATGTTGTAGTAGAAGGTGTCGCGGTGCGCGGGATCGAATAAGAAGTGTGACGGGTGGTACAGCACGTCATGGTCACAGATAAACACGACATCGCAAGTCATGGTTTCCAACCCCGTCAAGAGTTGCCGCATCCACGTTTCATGCCCGCGGTCGCGTTGCACCGTCATGTTCTTCCCAAACGAGATAGGTTTAAGCGACACTGCCGCAATCGGCAAGTCCATTTCAAGCAACCGATGTTGTACAGCAATGCCGATGTCCGTGTCATCCAACAGGTTGTCAGTCGTGTAGAGAATGCCCTTCGTTGGATTTGAGACAACTGGCGCACTGTCGATCATCCGCGGCTGCTCAGGCTGCGGCGGAGGTGCGGGAACTTCCACATCAGGCGCTCTTGATGGCACATCATGCCAGTCTGGAACCGGACGGAATCGTTCGAGCAACCAATTCAGATCATGTTTGGCTAATGGCCATTTGTTGTCTATCCACAACGCCCGAGAGTGCTTGCGTGCGCGATCAACTTGCCGCCCAGAGAGCGGGTACGGAAAGCCAAAGTCACCACCCTGCGTGCGGAACATATGGGCGAACCACGTTTTCTTGTTGACCACATGCCGACCGCCACTCAACCATGCCTTACACGCGACTTCCACACCAAACTGTCCCCACGATCCGTGCGCTTCGTCCATGCCACCGAGATCCCAAAACCGCTGACGGTGCATGAAGAAACAGGCCCCGACGCTCGTCATCGTGTCCGCAATATCACCCTGAGCATTCGCATGAGTCTTGAACGATCCCCAATACTGAAAGTGCATCGTCTTATCAAACCGTGCGAAGTCTGTTTTACGATTCATTCGTGGTTGCCAGAGCATGTCGCGAACCACATTCGGACCATTACATCGCTCACACTTCTCTGGTGTTGGGCCCTGATATCGGCGCCAGTCGCAGTCCGTACACAACCAGTCGAACGCGTGGAGGTTATACATGCGCGGGATGACCGTCCAGTCATAGTCACAGTCCGCCATCAGTTTGACATCAAAGCCTTCATCAACAGAACAGTGCCCGTCGATCTTCATGATGTATTTGGCGCGAGAGAGTCGAGCGCCTTCATTCATGGCGGCGCGTTGCCCGATGGACTCAGCATGATGGACGAGTCGTACCTTCGGATGATCGGGGATGACAGGATCCGCCCAGGCGCCATCCAGAATGGCGATGACTTCTGTGTCACCTTGCATGTTCTGAAGGATAGTCTCAATCGTTTTCGCCAGAAACATTTCGTTGCGGGCGGGAATGACAATGGAAAGATCGGATGCAAACTTCATAGTTAGTCTCGGGACCCGGGTGTTGGTGACGGCGATGCCGCAGGTGGTATCTCGTCTAGTGTAAAAGTGCCCCAGTAGGGCACGTCGTTTGTTTCAGTCCAGTTCTGACAGGTACTCTTGTCGCGAAATTTGTCCGTGGACCAGCGGTTCGCCGTAAGGTTGTGCTTATGACGAATATCCAAATTCGGTAACGCAGACATCCACGTCCCTACGAAAAATCTGTTTTGCCACGGAAGGCGACTCTGTTTATGCCCAGGCTCAAACCCCTTTCCGCGTGACCATGTTCCGTCTTGTGTAAACTTGATGCGTTCGCGGTAATGCTTAATCGCATCTTCGCGATAGATGCAGATGCCACTGACCTGTTGACAGTTATCAACCCACACGGCGTGCCCGTCCTCGGCACGCACTTTCCACACATTCACATTGTAGTAGAAAGTGTCGCGTGCTGTTGGTGTGAAGTCAAAGTGTGACGGGTGATAGAGCATGTCATGTTCGCAAAAGAACACGACATCTTCCGCGCAGTTCTCCAGTGCGGTAAGAATCTGTGTAAACATTGTGAGCATCCCACGTTCTAGTGGTAACACAATGTTATGCCCAAAGTTCGGCACGGGTTTTAGTGTGACAGAGGTGATCGGTAACCCGATAGACAACAACTGTTCTCGCACACGCCGATTGATGCGTTCGTCTGCCTGATTGTCGGTGTAGTAAATAATGCCCTTCGTCATGGTTTCTCTTTTGGTTCATACATTGCCATAAGTTCTTTGGCGGTGCCCCAATACGGCAACTCGGTCGCTCGCCTGTCCGCATGGCGTTTACGTTTGCTGAGATAGCCTTCAAACTGTAATGCCTCTTCGGTGCCAAACACAATGCTCGCTGTCGGGGCGCTCCAGCGTTCGTGTGTCAATGTCGTGATGCCGAGATGTCCCTCAAACCGGCCCGGCTCCCCAAAATACCGTATGGGAATTTTATTAGGATTGGGATACTTCGCGAATCGTTCTTCCAACGTATCAATGAGAGCTTGTCGCGAGACGGTGAGACTCGTCATCGTACGTCGTTCGCGATGTGACATGAGTGGTGGTGTGTGCCATGTAAAGATGGACCACTTGTTGACATCATACGCAAACATATTTGGTGCAGGCTTATAGAGATAGTGATCGGGTGAATACAGAACATCATCTTCCGCTGTGGCCACATACTCTGTCTTGGCAGCTTTGGCACCGATGAGTACTTGCTTATAGATGTTATAGACGGACCGGCCGATGTCACCGACGCAGATGTTTTCACCAAAGTCCATCGGTATATGCGATACGCTGATCAATGGCGTCTTACCAATGACGCGAATCAGTTGCGTACGCACCCGGTCAGCAAAACGATCATTGAGAAAATTCGCAGTATAGTAGATGACGGTTAAATTGGGGATGACCAAATCACTCATGTCGCATCCTTGTATATACCCTTCGTTGTGCCCCACATTTGCCGTGCGTAGATCGGTGGCGTGAGTCCGTCCGCTTCGTGATAATGCCCAAGTTTTGGATAGAACGTATACGAGGGTAGAATTTTTATGGCGGAATATTTGGCGCCATGATGACGAGGACGATTATACCACATAAACCGATCCACACAAGTAGTTAGGAGTGTGCCGCCAATGGTAAAACATGGTGGTTCGATCACGGTAGCACTCTGAATCCGTTGTTGATACGTCAGGAGAATAGGGTGATATGGCACGGTCCCGATTACTCCATTGGCAACTCGTTCGTCATACTCAAACACCGCGAAAAAGTCCAACTCCAAAAACGACGCACCCTCAATCGTTTGCCGACAAACGGAATCCGCATCCAAGTAAATACCACCAAGGCGCAGCAGAATTTCCACTCGCGCAACATCAGCGGCCCCATCATACATCTGCTTCTTCATGAAGCGGTCGTATTTGTCGCGGTTAACTAATCCAAAATTATCAATCGCCTGTTCGTCCCATAGCGTAAACGTAAACGACGGATTCTTCTTCGGCCATGTGTCTAACCACTCATTCGGGCGTTGCTTTGGTCCGATCCAGATCTGGTGGATGTGTGTCGGAATCATGTAATAGATCGACTTCCTCTATATTTCGTGACATACTGATTGACGATCTGTCGTACCGTAAGGCGTGTGCCGGTGATGTTCATGTCGCACGGCCAAGACGGAATGAGTCCAAGCCAGTGATGGAACTCGTCCTTCGCCAGCACATAACGGTAGGCATTCTCTATAAGCAAGGGTTGCCCTTCGGCATGTTGACGCCGTAGGTAGTTGATGATCGTGTGTGGGTTGTCACCCCAATCAATCACACCCAACCGCATGATTGTGTGCTGAAGAAACTGTGAACGAATCAAACACTCCATTGTGCGCTTGTGGTGGGCGTATCGCGTGTCCGCATAGAACACCGACAATGAACTGAAATAAATCAGATGCTTTGTCGGGTCTTGTTTCGCGAGTAAATGTGCCTCTCGTTCGTATTCGCTGTCTCGCGTTTCCTGACTGTTACTGACGCCCGATGCGAAGTAGATACGATCTGGTCTGTCTAAGTTTGGCACATCCGCAATGGTGGATGCGATATCGCCTCGTCCAATAATCATTTAGTCGCACGTTTCTCATTGAAGGCGGCCAAGTCCGCTTTCCACGTATCCGTCCATGTTGGCACAGGTGAAAAGTGATCGATGAGCCACTCGAAATCTCGCGTACGTTGTTCCCACTTATTATTCATCCAGTAGTCAATACAGTAATGACGGCCGTCTTCTTTGTCGGCTTGATGCTCTCTATACTGTTGATTACTGAAACCATAGCCCTTCCCCTTCTTACCTTTGTGCCAATGAGCATACCACGTTTTCTTGTTGACAACAACGCGCCCACCACTGAACCACGTTTTATTTCCAATCTCTTGCGCTTCCTGCGTGAACATGCCATAACCATCTTCTTCCATGTCTCCAATGACCGTATGCCAATGTGATGTCTTCATGAAATAGCAGGAACCCTGCCATGACATTGTATCATCAATAAGGATATCCTTTCTTTCATAGTGTCGTGATTTCCACTCCGACCCGTGTAACCCGTACTCTATATCGTGCGGCCGCTCAAACGGATTGGCAAGATACATATAGTCAATTGGTGGACGACCATCTTCAACGACGACCCATTCTTCGGGTTCCAACCGATAGCGGCGTGGAATGACAACCCAATTATCCTCGCAATCGGCTTTGAGCTTGGTGTCGTAGCCCTGATCGAGCAAACAGTGTTCGTCAATCTTCATCAGGTATTCGCCGGTTGCCAAGGAGACACCTGCATTGATGGCCGAGCGCATTCCATAGTGGCCGTGTGTTATTCCTTGATGGAGGTGGTGAACTTTGGGATGGTCTTTGGGGATAGTGTCTGGCCAGATACCGTCCAGTACAACTATGATCTCAATGTCGCCTTCAGCTTTGGCGAGTAGATCATCGATAGTTTTCTGGAGATACTGCGGACTGCGTGACGGGACAATAATGGACAATCGCGATGCTATCATAATAACTCACTCCTTCGTACTTATTTAGAAGATCTGTCGATGCTAAATAGAACGACATCCTTTGCGGCGCTCATTTGCTTATGAGTGGGCACTGGAGCCAGATTCATATTGCGTCACGTTCGCACAACGCTAAATACGTTATGCGGCGATAGCTTTAGTCCCGCAAATGCACAGGAGATTTTCAAATGAGCGAGATAGTCAACCCAGTTTCAGCGGCGCAACTGAAGCCGCGCAATCAGGAACCAACGCACCTTGGTGGTTCATCCTTTGAGGACATTGGCGGCACGGAGCTTAACGCCAAGCCGAACACCGCAAAGGTTGCCGTCAAGGGCGTGACCACCGATACAACCATTCCCAAGTCTGTGGCTGCGGAACCAACACATCTGAAGGGCGTCTCCGAAGGGGAGGAAGCCGACGATGATGTGAAGGTTAAGTTCGACGAAGAGGACGATGACGAGGCGAAGCTCGATGAAGCTGACGATCTCGACAAAGCCATCAAGGAAGCCTTGAACGATAAGCCCATCGACGTGAAGGTCAACGAAGAGGATGATGAGGAAGACGAGGACGAGAAGAAGGCCGTCTCCGAAGGGGAAGATGTCGTTGAGAGAGATCCGCGATCAGTCCCGGTCAAGGAAGGTAAGGACGATGAGGATGCTGTCACCGAAGACGATGACGAGAAGCCCGAATTCCTGAAGGGGAATAAGGACAAGGTCGACGAGGAAGCCGACGAGGACGAGAAGAAGGTTGATGAGGAAGCTGACGAGGATGAGGACGAGAAGAAAGCCGTCTCCGAAGCCGTCAACATTCGTGTCAAGATGCCGGAAGCGGCGCTCTTCGAGTCTGCCGGATTCAACGCCAAACAGCAGAAGAAGGTTGCGACACTCTTTGAGTCCGCGATCAAAGTCACCACCCGTCAGGTTACTGAGAAGCTCAACGAAGCGTACAAGATTCGCACGGAGCGACGTATTGCTGAGTCTGAGCGGAAGCTGACGGAACGCCTTAACACCTACCTTTCGGTGGTTGTTGAGCAGTGGGTCGAAGATAACCGTGTGGACGTTCGCAAGTCGTTGCGGTCGGACCTCGCGGAGAACTTCTTGGATGGGCTACAGAGCTTGTTCAAGGAACACTACATTGACGTGCCGGAAAGCAAAGTTGATGTGGTCGAGACGCTAACGACAGAAGTGGATGAGTTGAAGGCTCAGATTAACGAGCAGGCGTCTTCCAACCTGAAGTTGCGTCGTCTGGCAGAAGCCGCAAATAAGAAACGTATTATTGCGGAGTTTGCAAGAAACATGAGTGAAACGCAGGCGGCGAAGCTGGCTAAGCTCGCTGAAAATACTGACTATGTGGATGCTACAGACTTCCGTGAGAAGTTGGGTATGTTGAAGGAAAGCTACTTCGGAGTGTCCGATAGCAAGAGTGATCTGCAATCTGGTCGTCTTCCCGAAGAGGACGTGCAGATTGTGACGGAAGAGAAGTCAGGTGTGAAGAGCGAAGCCGATGCAGTTGCAGATGCGATTTCGCGTCAGGTGAAGTCTGACACGTTCTAACTAGCTAGTTAGAACAGTTGGCTTTACTAAATAGTTTCTACGCAGTGTCAGACAGACAAGACACGCATAACTTTCAGGGAGATTAGTACAATGGCAGAATTTCTGACCGAAGACGTAAAGAAGAAGTGGGCAAAGGTTCTCGATCACCCGGATCTTCCACCGATCAAAGAGTCATGGAAGAAGAAGGTCACTACGGTGATGCTCGAAAACACGGCCCGCGAGATGCAGAAGGCGGGCGAAGTCATGACAGAAGCCGCTCCTGCCAACCAGTCTGGTGTGTTCCCGTCTGCGACGAACCTAAAGGGATTTGATCCGATTCTCATCTCCTTGATTCGTCGTGCGATGCCGAACTTGATCGCATACGATTTGTGCGGCGTCCAGCCAATGACTGGTCCAACCGGCCTCATCTTCGCGATGAAGTCTACGTATACCACGCAGGGTGGAACCGAGGCGCTCTTCAACGAGGCTAACACTGGGTTTGCGAACTATTCGGGCGGAACCCAGAATGGTAGCGCACCTGCTGGTAATACCTCGCAGTTGGCGACTGATACTGGCGCGGGAGGTACTTACGAGTACGACTACGTTGGTGGTTCGACCACGTTGCAGGGTGAGTCATGGGGCTCAACGGGATGCACGGCCATTCCCGAGATGGCGTTCTCTATCGACAAGGTTACGGTTACTGCGAAGACCCGTAAGCTGAAGGCAGAGTATACTATCGAAATCGCGCAGGACTTGAAGGCGGTTCACGGACTCGACGCAGAGACGGAACTTGCTAACATCCTGTCAGCGGAGATTCTTGCGGAGATTAACCGCGAGATTATTCGTACGATTTACGTGAGCGCCGTCGCGGGTGCGAACACGAACACCACAACGGCTGGTGTGTTCGACCTCGACACGGACTCAGACGGACGCTGGATGGTTGAGCGATTTAAGGGGCTCTTCTTCCAGATTGAACGCGATGCGAACGCCATCGCGAAGGCGACTCGTCGTGGTAAGGGGAACATCGTTCTCTGCTCGTCAGATATTGCGAGTGCCCTTGCTGCTGCGGACTATCTCCACTATGATAGCGCCTATGACGGTAAGCTACAGGTAGATGACACGGGTTCAACCTTTGTCGGTACCTTGCAGGGTCGTTACAAGGTGTACATTGACCCGTATGCTGCGATTTCCGCAGACTCTAGCACGGCTCAGCACTTCGTGGTTGGGTATCGTGGTAGCAGCCCGTATGACGCAGGACTTTTCTACTGCCCGTACGTTCCGCTACAGATGCTCCGCGCTCAGGATCCGAACAGCTTCCAGCCGAAGATCGGATTCCAGACGCGGTATGGTGTCGTTTCTAACCCGTTCAGCAACGCGGCTGGGACGAGCGATGGTTCTATCACCGCTCGCGCTAACCAGTACTACAGGGTTGTGAACGTTCGCAACTTGATGTAAGTTCGCTTAACGATTCGCTACCGTTAGGATTGCCCCTGAGAGGTTCGCCTCTCAGGGGTTTTTTTGTCTATGGCCATGACTCTAGTAGATGATCAAAGTGCGTTTCCGCTTCGCCATAAAACTTAAAGATTGACAGCATAACAAAGGTGTTTTTTATTGATTGTAGTTTAGATGGGGTCATGGGATTCACATCATCAAAATACACGCCAATGTTATTGGCATAGGGAATGAAAAAGAAAATAAAAAACTTAAAAGCCGTCAGATAATTAAACGTGATCCTCGAATTGATTAAAATAGTGCCTCTCGCAAATTTATGTTTCATCAAAAACATGAATGTCTCCGAGGATACCGCTATGTCATACGAATCCTCTGGCCCAAGTTCCACAAATCTTCGTGACGATAAATGTATTTCAAACACTTTGTGTAGATCTGACACCAAGACCTTGAGAGAAAATTCATGTTTATTTTTTGGCAGGGTATTGTTGGTGAGCAAACTGTCATGAAACGCATAATATGATTGTTCAAGATCAGAGATATTTGAAATCGTGTTCGTGGTATGTTTAATTTCGACGGCATCATGGAGATGCGACCAATACGCGATAGACTTTTTGCTGTTCAGATGGGTGTGTTGTGCATCAAGTTCTCTGGATAAATCGAATGCCTCATTCGGCATGGGCACAATTGGTATCACATCGTTGTTCAGGTTTTTGATCGTGTCATAGGCATGGTGAATATACTGATTGTCATTCCAATAAAAATTCTCTTCGTGTGAAAAGAACACATAGCTGGCAAACAATAAACACGACTTTGGATTGAGCGTCTGTACGATGTATTTATTTTTTTCATCTATTAGTTTTTGCTGACCAATTGATATCTTTTGATCCCCCGGATTCCCTGCCCAGTTCGCATACGAAAATTGAAAAGACACCATATCAAGTTTTCTATTATGTAAGTGAGGAAGGATTTCTTTTTCTAGGGCGTTGTTTACATCGACTCTTGCATCATTCACATTTAAGAAGGAATGACCATTTTCGAATAAGCACAAGATAGAGGAATCATAACCATCAGACACAAATGAAACTATCTGGAGATCATCGATAGTCACGTTTTGGTTATGAGGCAGTTCAATGACTTGATGTCCTTGAGATTCAAGAAAATTCTTAACTTTTTTATCTACGGTTTCCTGATATAAAAACTTTGTTTTTGTATGCAGGTCTTTCAACGTAGGTATTGAAAAATGATCTGGATGCTCATGTGAGATCCAGATATAGTCAAAGTCTACGTTGTTGATATCATGAGAATTTTCACATAACAACGACCATCCATCTTGAAAGGCCGTGCCTTTGAACCACGGGTCGCAGAGGATTTTTATTTCATTGGTTTCAATGATTAGGGAAGCATGATTCAAAAATCGTACGTTGCTTGGGTTCATGTTGTCTATGTTAGAGAGTACACCCCGTACAGGCGGACCAACTAGCGTAGGTGAAGATCGCGAGTGATACTAAGATTATGGCCCATCGTATTGATTGCATATTATGATTTCCAAAACACATGTACAGGTTCATATTTCATAATTTTTCCATTCTCTAGTTTGAGATAATTCTTCGCTGTTGCTTTGCCGTCTTCCGTCACACGATTCGCTCCGGGCATGTTCATGAGTGCCATGAGAATAGTTTCCTTGTATTCAAACCCAAGTTCTTTTGCAATCGCAATGCTATCCTGCTCCAACGGTAGATACGTCTTTCCTACCTTCAAGTCTGCAATGTTCCAGAGCATATACCGTTCGTGGTTCAGGAAGTCATACGCATTCTGCAACGTCGGGCGCAGGAAGTGATCACGCCATTCACCGTAGGTTGTATACTTCTTATAGCTCTGGTTCTCATCCTCGCTATACGCCTCACGATTGAAATACGGTGGTGACGAGAACACCAAGTCGCCGCGGCCCTTGAGCAGCTTGAAGGCCGGCGTCGTGTGGAAAAGCTCACTCCCAAGTTGGTACACATGCGACCGATGCTCTTTTTCTTCGTCCTTATACAACGACCCATCACCCGTCGATGACTCGATGCGTACTTTGTTATATGCGTCGGCAATAACACGATAGATACTCGTACCGTCTTTATAGAAGGCGGGATTCGGATCAGTGCCGACATAGTTCAAATGTTGCATGTCACCATTCGGTAGCTGTTGGTTGAATGACATCGCACCAATAAGGCGCCCCGCCCAGCCCGCCGAGGGATCCCACACGTTGACCGCTTGCGCCTTGACGTGCTGGAGGAACGTTTGATAAAGCAGCTTCGCGGTCAACGGTGGGTAGTTTACCGCATACTGACACATCGAAATACGAAAGCTCCGAAACAGATTCGGAAACAACCGTTGTCCCTTGTCATAAATGCGGATATGGAATTCGTGTTCTGAATTCTCATGTTTCGGAAGAATGTTTCGACGTGTGATCAATGGCAACCAGCCGCGTGATAACGCATTACTGAATTCGTCAAACGACAACGCCATCAGAGTTTCAGTTCGCATTTTATCATTGTAACCGGAATATTGCGTTTCTTTATTCACGGGCTTCGCTTCTAACAACAACTCTTGTTCGCCATACTTTCGTTCATGCACATGAAACAATTCAACGAACTGGATAGCGGTGGCGGGTACCACCTCAGAGCGATGTTTCAGCGCCGTACCGCCCGTCACGGTCAATGCACACATGTAGAAGCTATCACGCAAGAAATGACGACGAGCGTACGGCAAATATCGTTTGAACAACTCTGGACTCGCGAAGAAATTGTAAATACTCCGGCCGTCATCTTTCGCCGTGTAATTGATGCGAGTCTTGTACATCTCCGAGGCGTGCCAGGCGTTCACCGCACTCCCCGTGCTAACGTGCGTATTATGAATGACTCGCCGGTTAGTCAGTGTGTCGTTCTTCCAGAACTTCCCCGTAACAAAACCCGCCAGCTTCGAGAAGTCCTTGTCAATTTCACCTAGTGTCCACCCGCGGCGTGGCGGAATGCTCTCTTCGTCCCAAGACTTCAAGAAGGATTCCCGCATATGAAACACATATGCCTCAAACTCCTTATCTGACATAGCCAGAATATCATCGAACGTGCAGTTCACGGTCGGGTCGTCTAACAGCGGATGGAGACGTGCTATCGGAAAGATGTCGGTCGTCGTTTCAATAGCTATCAAAAATAATCACCACACTTGGAAAAGGCGCAGATTGCGCGACTCCTGCTATTGTATCACTTGTGCGTCGAAACTTCAAGCGTTGGCCGCGCACTATTTTCTCAGCATGGTGAAGCCGCGATCTTTAATAAAATGTAACACATGATGAAATTTGTCAATCAACTGATCCGTCTTGTGTGAAATGACAAAGACGTTCGCCTTCTCCAACGATTGAATGATCTTCAAGAACTCTTCGGTGCCGGACGCGTCTAATGAAGAGTCGAAGACCTCGTCGAGTACGAGTATGTTACACGCGGCACTGTTCTTCATTCGCGCCACCGCTCGCCATGTGAGCAGCAACGCCAAGTCAATGCGCTTCTTCTCTCCTTCGCTGAACGAGTCATAAGCAAACTCTTCACGGTGGCTCGACTGGATATGTTCATTAAACTCCGTGTCAAGCGTGAAGTGAATGGGAAAGTCCATTGATGTCAGATAGAAATTGATCTGCTTGTTAATGATCGGCAAATAGTGTTTGATGATCCGTGACTTGATACCGCTATCCTTGAGCAGCGTGTTTGCCGTGTCTAAAATGGCGCGACGGCGGGATACACTTTCATGCTCTACTGTCACCTCGGCAATGCGGGCCACGATCTCGCCAATGTCTATCGTCTTGGTCGCGGTCGGTGTTTGTACCGCGGCGTGTTCCGCTTGTAGCTCCGACAACCGCCGTGTGTGCATCGGCGTCTGCACCGTCACCGTGTGGAGTTCCTGACTTAACGTGTTTGCTTCCTGCAAGTCGTTGTCGTATCCTTGCACCAGCAGGTCATACTTCTCCACCAACCCACGACACTGATCCACGGCCGTCTGCGTGTCTGTTTCTTTACGAGTGAGGCGTGCGTATTTGCTGTCCTTGAACGTTTCAGTAATCGGCTGAGCGCACGTCGGGCATTCATCGTGAGACTCATAGAAGTTTCGTTCTTTGGTCAACTTCTTTGCGCGTGTTTCGATTTCTTTGCGTGTCTGCCGAAACTCCCGTGCCTTGACCGATGCTTTGTCTACGGCATCTTTCACCACATCAAACACGGCAATAGATTCACGCAACGCCTCGGCACGGTCTTGTAGTTCCACCAACGTGGCCTGGGTTTTCTGAATAGTAGCATCGATGTTCGCCAGGCGCTCGTCAATGTCTTCCTGCGCCTGCGCCGTGAAGTTTTCCGACATGCGTTTCTGTTCATCGAACAACGTTCGCTGTTGCATCAGGCTATCGATTTTCGTTTTCACTGTCGCAAGTTCGTCTTTCGTCAGCGACGCCATCGCAGAGAAGATTTCAATGTCGAGCAGGTCTTCAACGATTTCACGACGCACTGTCGGCGACAAGCGCATGAACGGCACATAGGACGCGCTCCCGAGAACCACAATCTGAAGAAAGGATTTGTGGTTCATGCCGATAATATGATCTTCTAACATCCGCTGATAATCGTTTAACGATGCGGGTTGTGGTAACAACACGCCATCCTGATGAATCTCAAACACATTTGGTTTGATACCACGCCTGATGTAGTAGGCATGTTCGCCCACATTAAACCAGAGTTCCACCACGGCGTCGCGTTTATTAGTTGTATTCACAAGCAGCGGTTTGTTGATGCTCCGCAACGCCCGACCGAACAAGGCGAAGCACACGGCTTCCGTCATCGTGGACTTGCCCGCACCGTTGCGGCCGACGATCAACGTCGAGGCGTGTCGGTTCAACGGCACCTCTATCGGAACGTTGCCTGTCGCTAGAAAATTTTGGTATTTCACGCGATCAAAAATAATCATCTAATCTATTGTACTCGGGCAGATTGTGTCACCGACATGGCATCGCGATAGACATCTTGTAGATACCGTTGGAGTTCTTTCTTGTCACACGTTACGGATAAACTATCCACGTAATCTTCCATCAAGGTGAGCGTATCAATATCCGTCGAAAGATCATCGGCCGTCGCCTCTTGTGTCATCAACGCCACGTCATCCACGACCATTACATCTTGAGCATTCACTTTCGCCAATGCGTCCATTAACAAGTCAAACCAATACGGTTGTGCCTTGGACTTCACGACAACTTTCACATAGGCATCGTGGTGTGGTGACGCCGGATCCATGACCGTTTGAATGAGCTTTTCGATATACTGCGGGGGCTGATCCGCGTCATCATACATCATTCGCACAAACATGCTGTACGGGTTCTCGATGAACGTGAGAACGCACGTCTCCGTGTCGAATAAATGGAAGCCGCGGGGGTCACGGTAATCACTCCACATCATCGAATATGGTGCGCCAAGATACTGTATCGGGTGCCGTGATGACCGATGATGAAAGTGTCCTGACATGACAAGCCCAAACCGATCAAACAACGCAGGATCCATTCCCTCATGAGCGGGCATGCCGCGGTACATCAAAAAGCCTTGCATTTGCATATGTCCAAGGACAACAGCACACGCAGAGGTTTCGATCAGCCGCATGGATTCCTCACGATTGCTCTCACAAATCCACGGAAGCAGAAGAATCCCACGGCCGTCAACATCGATTTCCACGGGCCGACTGTGGATGCGAATTGTGCTATCGTGTCGGTACAATTCTTCTACAGAATTGATCTCGGTACTCTCACGAAGAAAGCAATCATGGTTGCCAACGATCACGTCCTCAACAATACCACGCTGCCGCAATGGTACACGATACGATTCTTCGACGAACCGTGCGGTCGCAAAGTTAATATACTTTCGACGGTCGCCATAATCACCCCCGTGCAAGACGCGAGTAATGCCGTGCGTATCCAACGTTGGAAAGAATACGTGGTCAAAGAATTTCTTCTGTGACATACGCATGGCGTCGCTATCGTTTCGCACACCGAAATGGGTGTCCGTGATGATCGCTACGTTCAAGCAACCACCGATTTTTTACTCACGCGGCGCCGGTCCCGCCGCCTGTCCGTATACTCGTCAAACTTCCGAATAAATTCCTGTACGTTTTCAAACGACAGTAGTTCTGTATCGATATGAAAATGTCCGGCGCCATCCGGTGAGGTTTGTGTGGTCCCCGACACAATCGCGTTCTCAATCAGTTTATATTTTAGATAGGTATGTTTGCGTTCGCGTTGAATACGTCGGACGAAGGCATAGTAGATAACCGAGGTGAAATAGCCGAACGGATTCTTCGATTTGCGTGGATTGAAATTGTGCATATACATCAAACAATTTTCCACGCCATCGCTGACCATATCTTCACGAAATGTGTAGTTGATGAAGTTCGGTCGATACGACAGATGGGTCGCAATTTTCAGAAAACATTCGCCAACAAATTCAGGAATGGGTGGGTTCTTTCGTCCGCGCTTTTTCGTCTTAAAGCACGCACTTCGGAATTCCGTCAATGCTTTTAGGAATGCCTTGTTGTCGATGTAGTGTTCAGTGGGTTTCGCCATAGGCCTCCAAATGTGAAACAAAATTTATACAAAACAAGATCTCTATAGTAACAGACGGCCGCCTCTCTGTCAACTCATGCACCAAAGTTTGCCAACCCAAATTTGGGAAGAGGGGGGGGATAAAGGGGGGGGAGATGGGTCTTAATTATTATTAGGCCTTTACTAGATCTAAATAAACTAGAACTTAAGAAACCAGATCTAAAGAAACTAGTGCCCGTAGGGAAACTCGCGGCATCGCTACGCGTCGTTTTAGGCGGCTCAAAATACGCTACCCTTAGCTGACTATACATGCGTGTCTGTTTTTGCGCCTAGCGAGCGGCTAAGACGGTCTAAGACATACTCCACACATTTATTCAACCCCATAAAATGACTTCAGCTACATCAGACTGGATTTTTGGAATATCGGCATACTTGTCCACTAGTGTTTTTTTTCCTTTGAAATAGTATGCATCCATTGATCAAGATCGAGTTGGAGCAACGTATATGGAAATTCCTCTGCGGCGTAATACTGCACCCGCTGTTCGGCATGTCGAAATGTGTGATTGACGGATGCGCCGATCCGGAGGTCATCTACAAAATCAATTAAGGTGGCATAAGATTTGGTGGCATGCAACCGCAAACTCCGACCAATAGACTGAAGAACCCGAATCTTGCTTTTTGACGGGCTAGCGAATATAATCATATGAAGGTTGGGAATGTTAACACCGGTTGCCATGGTCCCATATGACGCCACAATAATTTGTTGTTCTCCATTGGTGACCCATTGACGAATTCGTTCACGTTCATCCGCAACCACTTCACCCGAAACAAAATGCACACCGCGGTCTGGTGCCAGTTCTTGTATACGTTGATACAACGGCTTCCCATGCTTCTCGACAAAGTTGAAAAGCACCAACACATTCCCTTTGGCATTCGCTGCCATCTGCGACACGATCTCCAAACGTGTGGGATGCGTGACCAGAAATTCTACCTCATCCTGATACAACGATTTTCGAAAATCTTTACACACATCAGGTGGATATGTCAACACACACATTTTCACTCGCAACGGCGTCAGATCTTTACTTGCGACCAAGTCTTTGGTGGTCGTAACTTTCGTCACACTGCCAAAGAGGCCTTCCAGAATAAGTCTATGCGCTTGTGTGTCATCCAACGTGCCGGTGAAACCGAAACGGTACGGCGATTGCGTACACTTTTCCAACAACCCCGTCAACGACTTGGCTTTTGCTAGATGGACCTCATCCACAATGACACAACGGAATTGGCCGAAATAGTTTTGGGGCAGATCGTAAATGGATTGCCATGTAGATACTACGACCTTTGCGGTCACGTCTTTTGAACGACCGCCTTGAATAGTTTGTACCTCCGCAACATCCATGCCGTAAGATGCGAAGTCCGACACCATCTGTGCCACAAGCCCGGTGGTTGGGACCACAATCAACGTGGGTTCATCCAACATACGCATCAATAAATAAATGATCAAGGACTTGCCACTACCCGTAGGGGACAAGACAATACCACGTTTGTCCCGTAGCATCGCCTCAATCGCTTGTAGTTGATAGACCCGTGGGGTTAGGGGTAACTCATGCACCAACGCCTCAAGCGCACTGTGGACGAGATCTGACGGGGTGTGTGGTACGTCGTTGGTAACAGGGTAACTACGTTGTTGAGCAAACTCTAACACACGCGGCAGCAAACCACGATAAATGAGATGTCCCCGAAGTTTGAAGAGGTGGATCTTGCCCGTCCAGTGCCGCTTCTTGAATGCAGGCATGAACTTGGCGCCCGGAATTTCATATGAAAAATAATCACTCAATTCGTGCGCGATGTGGTCATCACAATCAATGCGGATCCACACATCATTCACGGGCACAATATTCATATGCTTATTTATGGGTGGACTAACTACGTCATATATGAAAATCTTTGATTGCATTACGTTTTATCGCGAACTTGAATTACTTGATCTTCGACTTATGGAACTCTATGACGTGGTGGATCATTTCGTTATTGTCGAAGCAACTCGTACGCATCAAGGTCGACCTCATGAGCCTGTGTTTCATACTCACCGAGAACGATTCGCACCCTATCTCGACAAGATCATTCATGTGCTTGTCGAGGACTTGCCTGTTTACAAACATCAAACCAAAACGGTGCGTTCTCGGACTGGTTATGTTCCGTATGCGGATTGGCGCCCGGAACATTTCAGCCGGAACGCCATTCAACGCGGACTTGACCGAGGCGGTGCCGCGTTCGGGGATCGCATTCTCATTTCAGACTCAGATGAAATTCCCTCTCGCGACATGGTGCTGGCCGAAGCGCCACGGCCAGAAAACGTAGCGTTCATTCATGATCTCTATTACTATTATATCAATACCAAGTGGGTTGCGGATCAGTGGCACGGAACAGTGATGGTCACATACGGCAGCGTTCCGTCATGTCAATATGCACGGGATCATAAACGGAAGATGCGACGAAAGGTGCTAGACGGCATTCATTGTTCGTATGCGGGTGTTGTTGAAGAGATCACGGCGAAGTTGGAGAACTTTACACACGCTCACGAATATGGATCGGCCGAGAAAACGAAACTCGCGCAGCGCCGCGCTGCTCTGATTGATCCACTGGGTCGCGGACCATTAACCGTCGTGTCGCCACCCGCATTTCACGCGATGCCTGCGTTCACAGAGAAATACCCGCACTTTGTTTATCGCTAATTTCGCTTTCGCTTTCGCTCTCTTCCGCTTGCTTCTTCTTGTAGTTGTCAATCGCGGCCTTGATCGCATCTTCGGCAAGCACCGAGCAATGAATTTTTACTGGCGGGAGTGCTAGTTCGGTAACGATGTCGGTGTTCTTGATGTCCATTGCCTCTTGGACGGTTTTGCCCTTGAGCCACTCTGTCGCCAGACTGGAACTGGCAATTGCAGAACCACACCCAAACGTCTTGAACTTTGCGTCATCGATGATGCCCGTCTTTGGATTGATCTGCACCTGTAGCTTCATGACATCACCGCACTCTGGCGCACCAACTAAACCGGTGCCCACGTTCATGTCATTCTTTGGAAGCGAGCCGACGTTGCGCGGATGCTCGTAGTGGTCAATCACCTTATCTGAGTAAGCCATGTCTTTGTTTCCCTCTGTCGTTAATTAGGTTCGTCATCCGGCGCGCCGCGGGAAAGTATGTGAACGGGTCGAGCATAACGGACCCCGCTGCTGCTGCCTTTGTGGAGAAGTATCCATATTTCATCTTTCGTCAACCACTCAATACCCTCATTCGCGACAAGCACATTGTTGCGAATGTTCTCATCATAGATCGCCGTCGCTTTTGCGTGGGCCTCCTCGCGTGTTAGCTGAAGGCGATAGTGTTCGAGTTTTTGCTTCCACGGCGTACGAATCATATCCAACATGTTGTCTAGATCGTACGTGCCCTGTGTCAGCCCGCGGCGTAACAGTCGCAACAGGAGATCTTTATCTTCTCGGCCGTAGAATTCGAACCTCTCGTCAAAGCCGCCTGCTGCGTATAACAAGTCACGTCGAGTGGTGAATATTCCGATGTATCCCGTGGTTTGTGACCGCAGCAGATCACATTGTGTTTCCATCAAGCGTGTGCGAATGGCTTGAAAGAAGTTCTCGCGGGGGAGAATGTCCGTTGCGCTAAGGATGACGTATTCACCATCGGATACCCGTAACGAAAGGTTTCGAGCATTAGCCATGTGGTAGTGGTCACGGTCGCGATAGATGACATGGACAAATTGATTTGGTGCGTCCAATTTATGTAACCACGGCGAGAGCATCGGTGCGAGTGATGGCTGCTTACCGTAGTCTACAATTATGATCTCTACGGGCGGGCTCGCGTTCGCCGCAGTGATGATGTGCGGAAGCGCCTGTTCTAAATCATCCTCGCGTTGATGACACGGAATCGTGTAACTAAGTAGCGCGTTCGTAGTATTTATCATGAGGATGACGCTGTGGTTCCGCCGTGCGCTTCATGGTGTTATTGGCGAGACATATTGGACAGGTGTGCGATGACATTGGCGACAGGCGAGTTTCCGGATCCGGCATGGTGTGTCCCTGTTTACACACATAACCCATAATGCGAGCGGGGTTACCGCAAACGAGCGTATGCGTTGGAACAGAACGTGTCACAACCGCCCCTGCCGCGATCATCGCATATTCACCAATAACTATGTTGGCGAGGATGGTAGAGTGGGCTCCCAGTGACGCGCCTTTCTTGACAGTGGTGTATGCGGGTTCCCAGGGCCCAAATGCGCGTGGCGTGAGGTCGTTGGTGAAGGCGACGTGGGGACCGACAAAGACATCATCTTCTAATATCACACCATTGTAGACAGACACGCCGTTCTGAATTTTACAGCGATCACCGATCACTACACCGGTATCAATGTAAGCGTCTTTACCAATAATACACTCTGCACCTATTTTTGCTCCCGCACGAATATGTGCGAAATGCCAAACGTGCGTGTTCTCACCAATGGTAGCGCCAGATTCGACAATCGCGGTAGAATGAATTGCCATTTGTGCTTTTAACCATTCCAATGTTGACATTATTATGTTCCGTGCTTGAACCGTAGGAAGTCGATACAGTTCTTGATATGATAGTTTCTCTGATGAATCTGTTTTAGAACATCTTCGATGAACCGCAGAACCTCTTCCAAATACACTTTCTTCTTTAGTGCATCCTGTATACCGGCGTCGCCTTCGATGTAGATCCCGACATTTTGTGAGAGAATTTTTAGCGCCAATGGCGGCCACCCGAGCGTCTCGCGTTCGGCGTCATCCATCTTGCCAAGAAAGTACTCCCACTTCTGCCGGTAGATTACCTTGTAATCGCTGTCGAGCTTCTTAAACCGCAGTCGTTCGGTGGTGTAGTATCTCCACCATTTGGCGTGAAGGAGCGGTACGTTTCGCGCCGACTCATCAAGCGCAGATAGGTCAAGCACGGCGTCATCTTTCCATGTATCAAGATATTGATCGAGCGTCATGGGTATATGATATCACATAAACGTCTTAACTTCAAATGATGAACAGGAGAACGTACAGGTCGTTGTGAGTATTGGCGAATCGCTCTCGCTGGTGCTGAACTCTACTGCCGACATTCCCATTGGGAAGAGTTCTTCAAGTAAAATTTCTGCCACTATCGCACCCGTATCTGGTTGCAATATTATTAGTGTTCCCCGAGTCTTTTCCAAGTCAACCGCATGGGCCCGTGGATTGCCCTGTAATGTGAGTTGCTGGGCACGAAAGTTCTCGACTTCTTCAAAGTTGTGAGGAAATCCAACCCCCTTCATCCAGTAGTACAGGCTGAAGTAGTTCTTAAACTTGGCATCAATGAGATAGGTAACCTCGACGCTGCCGTAGGTCAGTTGGGTGCCAGGATGATGAATCGCGTGGAACGGATTGGGTTGTGTGGCCACCCCAAGATCCACATTCGGAATACTCACCTTCTGCACAAAGAACGACAAGTCCGGCAACCGTTCAATTTCAAACTTGAAATGGTTGGCGTACAGCGTATTCTGTGTTTGTTGAAACTCCGAGGGGGTGTATGTTTGTGCTACTTCCATGTATGATATTTAGTTGATCATAGCAATGTCGGTGTGCCCTTCACGTATTTGATTTTGCGGTTAATATATCCCCACGGACAGGCATCCGTGTGCCCCTGCGCTCGGAGCATCTTACAGTGCCAACATCGGATGTTTCCTTCCGACACCAATCCCTTTTCTAACTTCTCCACCACATACGGTGATTCTGAGTCGTGTAGATGGAAGTGTCGAATAAGTTGGTCAATATGGACCGTCATCAAATTGTATTGGCGCTTCTGTTCATCGTAGTCGAGACGAAGTGGTGTAATTTTTTGCCACAGCACACATGCTGCGATGCCCAACCCAATTGATGTTACAAGTAAGAGCGAAGTAAGACTAATCCATCCCCACATATATTATCCTTAAAAATATGTCGTGACAGCCAGAAGGCCGCCACGACATATGTAGTCACCGTCTGTTCGTGTAAACGAACTTACTCATCATCATTCAACACATCAGCAAAGAACTTCTTCACATCATCATCATCGTCATCCGCTACCGCGGCTTTTGGCGCAACGGCTTGCGTGGTTTTTCCCACGGTTGTCGAGGCGCTCTTGGGTTGTACCGCCGGTTTAGAGACTGGGAGTTCGGCGTCTCGCTCGATGGAGTCTTCGGCGGTTCGGGGGGCGTTTCCGGTGTCACCGAAGAGGGTTCGGTTGAATCGCTTTTCAAGCTCGCTGTAGTCTTTGAACTGCGATTCGTGAGTGAACTCCGTGAGTGAGTGTTCCCCCTCCCACGTTGTTTCTTTCTTCGCATCGTCGCCATCAAAAAGTTCAATCGGCTCAGTGAACTCTGACTTGTCATAGTTCTGATATCCTGCAACTTTCTGAGATTTCAGTTTGAAATCGCATCCTTCCCACAGATCGAACGGGTTTGCCGGCTTCTGATCAGGAAACTGTGGTTCCAAAAGTTCCATGATCTTCGTGTGGATTCTCGGGCCGTACTTGAACAGAAACGCCGAGCCGTTATTCTCGGGGTGTGCGTCGTCTTCAATAACCAGAATGTTACTGATGTAACTCTGCTTCCGCTTACGGTCACGGGCGATGCTCTTGTCGGACTCTACACCAGAGTTCCAGAGCTTGTTGTTACCCTTACACACAGGGCACGGCCGATCCGACAATGTCGTTGGGCAGTTCTCGATGAACCACGATCCCGATTCCGACTTGAATCCGTGAGCAAAGAGACGCGCCCATGGAATTTCTTCACCCTTTGGGGCAGGCAGAAAGCGAATCTTCGCGAATCCGATGCCCGTCTTGGCGTCTACCGACAGCTTCCAAAAGCGTTCGTCGGCACTACGTTTGGTGCTGGTTTTCTTGACTTCTTCGGCGAGCTTGGAGAGGAGATCCTTGCGGTTGTTGCGGAGGGTCGTAAAGTTTGTAGCCATAGTATCCTTTTCGTTATATTTTCTGTGTACGGTGTATGACGTATTGTATCATTATTTAGTTACGAGAACAACTGGTATTCTTCCTGCTCTGGCGTGAGTGACGATAGCCGATACGACGCCCAGAACGCATCGGCAAGTTTGTGTGTCATCTGCCGCCATGATGGGCGTACCAGATTGAGGAGTTGATCTGCTTTACGAAGGCGCGTCAGCCATGGCATCACACCTAGTGACGATTTCTTCCCCTCGCGGCGCTCCCAATACACTGGCCAATTATATCCCTTGTCCGGTTGTGGAATCAAGAGCAGGAGACACGCAAGATCCAACGGCAGGATTCGGCTCATCACTTCGCTGAGACTGGTTGGCATCACGGATCGCTGCCCGTCAATCATCGGTGCGTACAGCCATTCATCCAGCAACCGTGGTTTCAGGCGTTTCCGCACCTCATAGAGATCGTGTTTCAATACCGTAATCCCGTTCTCTGCGCGAGATGATAACGCAATGCCCGCATCTACCGCCTCGGGCGTGACAACATCAGTGATGTACGCAGTTGGCTTGAAGAAGTGTGTCATCAATAACGTGGCATGGATCTGCTCATCGTTGAGCTTGGTCGAGAGTCTGTAGTAGAACTGCCTGTCCCGCTGTTGAATGAGCGGGCCGGTTTTGATGTGCCCTCGGTATTTGATGAAGTCGTAGGTGTCGGTGCTGAAGTACATACGGTACGCCTTCGCCAACGTGAAGACATGTTCTGGCGACATTAACCGGGCAATTCATTGTTTTTCGGAATCAGGTGGAGCCGTTGGGCATCTTGTGTCAGCCCATATTTGATTTTATCACCAATCAATGGCACGACGGCGTCTACGTCGAGTTGTCGCGACTCGCAGTAGTATATGATCGCGTCGATGTACGAGAGCCGTTTCTCAGCCACAAGATTCTGAATGTGGAGGGTGAGTTGTTCGGACGTAAGATGTGTCACTGCCATAATGATTCTCAAAAAGGTGCTGGTTTCTGTTGCCAGGAGAGCCAGCGTCCCCGCTACACTATTCCTAGTCTAGCAATTTGCGACCAACTAGGCCGCGAGTGCGAACTGGTTATCAGTTCTGTGTGTCTCTGTTTTACGACAGCGACTTGTCGATAGCCTCCCCGCGTTCGCACAGTTCCCGTCGAATCTATTTCGCCCCCATCAAAAAAAGATTAGATAAACTACGCCGCTGAGGAGAAATATATCCGCGCAAATGGACCATACCATATATGCTCTGAGCAGCCACTTGCTTACCTCTTGGGCTAGGGGGTTCTTCATTGTTAAGCCCCTGTAGTTCTTTTTTCACGCTAATCTCCTTTTGGTGGAGGCGGCCGGTACTGCCCCGGCGTCCGAAAACCGTTGTCCGCGCTTCAACGACTACAGAAGTAATTATATCACACGCGACGACAAATGTCGAGGCACCTAGTGTCGGAATACCTCCTTATAAAGCGGCAAGTCTTTGGTACGTTGCTCGACAAGCTCTGCCAATGTGCCATGCGCGGCGTCCCGCTCAGAGAGAAGCGGAGACTCTACACCTTGCAGATCCGTTCGTTCGGCGTGCAGATGGGTGGTGTCGGGTTTCTCAGCTATCAATGGTAATTACGCCACAGATACCGTGGCATGTGTGTAGAAGTAGTTAATCGCTTCGCGCAGTTGATCATAATAGTCCATTGGACGAATTGTAAACACTTGTAACCCCTCTGGAGACGCGACAGGAAGCACGACCTGTTTGCACTTCATTCCCGTGCGTTCATACAAGGCGAGTGCGTAGAACGCGCCCTGTACGCAGTAGGACTGAACATACGCTTCCTTCTTCGGTTTGTTGGATTGCTTGAAGTCTACGATAGACAACACGCCGTCCACTTCCGCAATCAAGTCGGTACGTCCTGCCACCAAGAGTTTGTCGGAATAGAGATCAACTTCCTGCTCGTAGACGCCGGTAATGTTCGCGTCGAGCCATGGATGGAGGTGTCGCCAGAGTTCCATCACATGTGGCTCGACATCGTCGATGGGTAAATTGCCGAGATATTCCTCGGCGAGTGTGTGGAGTTTGAGGCCACGCCCTGATGCCGTTTTTGAAACCTGCGCGGCTACCTTTTTCCCGACACGCTTCTGCCATGCTATGAGTTCCGGTTTCGGTTTCGCTCCGAGAACACGCGTGATAGAAGGATAGACCAGTTCAGTGCCTACAACAGAATACACACGACCGGTGGTCGAGTTATGCTGTTTGAGCTTGGGGAGTCCGAGCGGCGTATGATGATGAAACATTACTCTGGAATCTGTATGGTTGATCCGCGATTTCTTTTCTTGATGTCGCGGAGCATGTCCTTGAATGTCTCTGGTGTTTTCAGCCCACCTCGGTTGATGGTGTAGCTCACGCCTGGCGCGGCGATTACACGCTCAAGTGTGCCTTCCTTTTTACACGTCGGGCACGGTTGTGTGGTCGGATAGTCACGTTCGGCAATTAAAAATTGCACGTCCTCTATCCTAAAGTCACAAGCATTACAGGCGTAGTCATAACGTGGCACAAAAACACTCCTTAGTGGATATACGTATTTGAGGAATACAGCCTGGGATTTTCAAATCGTTCATCGGGCCCGACCGAGTTCGGTAGATATGTAAGCACGCCCAATGAGGCACGAACAACCTGTGCAATGTCATCGTAAAAGTTACTATGTTCGGGTGGAACTAAGCTCGCCCGCATTTCACAAACGTTCGCCAGCACTAGCAGACAATCCATAGCAGACTCTTGTGATGTCTCATCCATCATTGCCTGTGCGAATTCCTGCATTGCTTCCACTTCTTCTTCTTTACTTTCGAATATCGATGACATTACCGTGTCTTTGCGGTATCGAATCTTAGGTGGCGTCGGATTCATTATGCGACTCCTTCTCAGATGATGTCGAAGTTTCCTCGGACATCCACCGTCGAACGCGTGCTATTGAATCAGGCGTCAACCGGCGGACCAGCGGGCTGCCCATCGTCGCCCGTATGTAAACACAGAGCGCACCTATTCCCAACACTATATCCCCGAATGAATCCGCCGCCGGAAGATTGTATATAGCAATCGCGAGAGCGGACAGCGCGATGCCGATGCGAATTGCTTTATCGAATTGTAGGGTAGTTTCGCACTCTAGTTTAAGCTGCGATGCAACACGCTGCGAGACGGATTCGCTAAGGAGGTCGTTATCTTCGCTGCTCATTGTCTTTTCCACTCGTCATAGTCTTCAAACGCTTCCGTGTCGTTATTCTTCACCGCATGGCGCAACTCTGTTTCTATCCGTTGCTTGGTTGGTACCTTGACGATCTTATCGGTATACGGGCTCAGTTCTCGCTTTCGGTTTAAGTTTTTGTACGCGGAGACTTTTTTTCTCTGACGTATTCCGTTAGACATGATACTTTCATTAACCTCTTATCGAAGAAATTTAATAGAGACCGGGCGTTCCAACAAGCCAGGAAACGCCGCATCAACGATTTTCTTTGGCACTCGATAGGCATTGACAAACTTTCCGTCCTTCGCCGCCACGATCATCGCCGCTTCAGTTGGGTGGATGCGCTCAAGAAGTTGTTGGAACAACACTTCACGTCGCCGTGGCGCGAGTCCGTCGTTGCCGCCACGCAAATAAAGGTACATGGTTCGCATCTCCCGCATCAGGTTTGATGGCGTCAATCCATGTGCGCCCTTTTCGGCTTTGTGTGGCGGCGTACCTTCGGGTAACAACCACTCAACATCCGAGTGCGCCAACTTCAAGAAATACAGTAAGGCCTGTGAGTTATTCTCGCGGAGGTTCTTGACCTTGTCCGCTATCTTGATGAGTTTCTGTTGCCGTTCGAACACTTCCCCGAGACTCCGAAGGTGCCGTGAATGCTTTATCCTCATGATTGGCAGTGCCATTCTCCGATAATAGGTGACAGACTTGTTTCAATAAACGCACGATATCGACAATTGGCTGATCACACGCCGTATTCCATCGACCCGTACTCTCATAGTATTGTATCATACTTTTCAAACGAGCGAGCGTTTCTTCTTCCAGCTTTTTATATACTTCTGCCGATGATAGGTTATCAACGACGGGTTGTACGTAATCACTCCGCGGCGTAAAAGGAATAACGTTTGCAGTCATTCAATAACCAACTTCTGTACTGGCGTGCCTTCGCTAATGACCGCCTTCAACAGATGCTTCCATGATTCCACACGTCCTTCAAACGAGTAGAACTGTTGATAGTAGATGCTCTGGAGCTTGAGGATGGTGTGAATGTGTTCATCATCATAGGTGTCTATCGCTCGACGCATACACCCCAGCGTACGGGTAATCATCACTTCGGGGCGTTCATCGAATTCGAACATCCAGGCCCATTCCGCCGCGGTTTCCGGCAGCGCACCAAAGTTTGTGGTGATTGCCAAGCAGCCCGACATGAGGGCTTCCTGAATCGCCATACATGAGGTTTCCGCGTAGATGGACGGATAGACAAACACATGTGAGTCCATTAGTGCGCCACGCACGATGCTGTTCTCCTGTGTGCCGTGATAGACGACACACGGGTTCGCCTTCAAGGCGTCGAACACGGGCTTGAACTGCTCGTCTGCGTTTTCCCATCCGTAAATCTTGAAGGACGAATAAACGTGAAGTTCCCAATCCTGGCGTTCCTTTGCGAGTGCAGCCGCGGCCGCCGTCAAGATTGCCAGGCCACGATGCGGGGTGGACGTATACATAAACCGCAGTTTTCCATCCTGCTTTGGTTTGGGAAGCACGGCCGCCCGATGCGGCACACCATTTTTGATGACGAGGCCTTCGCTATACGGAATACCGAGATACTGATTATACTGCTGTTGCTGCCAATGAGAGACAAACACAATGCGATTGAACTGTGTACGATACGTCGGGTCACGCAAGACAGCACTGGCGGGATCTTGCGGCAAATCTTGAAGAATAAGAACACGCGGCTTATCTTCAAAGGTGTAATTCTCTGGGCGAGACATCATAATTTGAACTTGGTCAGTCAGTTCTGGCAGCGCCTTCCGAATATTCGCTTCCAGTAATTCTGTGCCGCCCATGGGCTTTGCGTTGGGGTCGAACGCGTCGTCACTCATTGAGTATCATCCTTTTTTAGAGTATCGGTTTTGGGCGTTGTAGCCTTTGATAATGAAACTGCTGACGCTGCTGAGTCTTTCAATCGTCTCACCCGCGCCGCCGCATTCAGGACACGCAACTTCTCCAAGATTTCGGTAGGAGTGAACATACTGTTGGAAATGTTTTTCGCAGTCATGGCAAATCAATTCATAGAGTGGCATGTTTTGGTTTTGGAACCACCGCTTCGACTATGTCTTTCGTATCAAGAATACCTCGTCGAATAGACCAGTTATAATCGACGGCCGCCTTTAATGTTGCGAAGTCGTATCTCATGAGATCGCAGGCATGGAGCAACGCCGCGGTATCTTTGGGGAAACAGAAGCCGCCCCAGCCACGCTGTTGTGTGACGGTCGTGTGGTTAGCACCAATATCGTCACGCATGATGAGCAGCGACCGGACAACGTCGAAGTCCAATCCCTGCCGTTGACACAGATCGAAGATGTGATTGAAGAAGCTCACCTTCACTGCCAGAAAACCGTTCGACGCATACTTCATCATGATGGCTTCCTTGACCGCGCACTGGTGGATGTGAGCTTTGGGTAGCACCGTGTTGAAGTACTTCGTCCATGTGGCGTCAGGCGTATCATCACCAAGCACCACAAAATCCTGTGCGGCAAAGTCTGCGGCCGCGTCGGCCGCCTTTAGGAATTCGGGGGAGTATGTTATCTTCATGTGTGGACGCTGCGCCTTGATCGTGTCCCAAGATCCAAACGTGAGCGTACTCTTGATAAGCACCGGCACGTCAGGGTACTGGTGTGCAACACGCTTAAGTACGTCTAGAACGTTGTCGATATTACAACTACCATCGGGTGCCTGCGGTGTGGAGACACAGACGATGATACCATCGACCTCAACGAATCGCTTCGAACTGACAACGAGACCGCCAAGCACCGTATCCGTTTGCGTCGTGCTGTGAAGAAGGTCCCACGAACCACGTTCGGGAAATTGGGGATCGATAATGTAATGGGGAAGGCGCTTCGACGCGGTGTTGTAAAGGGCAGAACCAACATAACCAAATCCAGCAATAACGTACATGCACTAATCTCCCATTAAAATTCTAGCCCGAAGCATTTGTTACCGTTAATTATATCACAGATCGGGAGGCGGGGGAAGCTGCACGGTCACTGCGGTCATGAAAAACTTTCGCATTTCCCTCTCCACAATCTTATCGTCTCTGTCCCGCGCTTCCATATTCAAAACACACCAATCATCCATCGCCCCCTTTACCTCTCGGCTTCCCTGCCCACTTCCGGCGGGGAATGTTGAGGAGGCGTAGAACCCGTTGACGCATTCCACCAACATGCTTATTTGCATTGTGGTTGGAGGGGCGTCGTAAAAAACCCCCAACAACATAAAAGATGTGGCGATAGATAGAATCATTAACCTACGCTAAAAGCTTGAATGAGTCAGTGTGTCTGTAGTCCACCCCTCCACTAGTAGCCCAACATTATTCGAATGCGTGACTAACGTATCGTGTTTCAAACACACATCACACATAGCGGTGTGGTACTCTGCAATGGGTAGCGGTTTCTGTTCCTGTACCCACGTACTATATTTAGTCGCGCAGCGCCGACACACTGCCGTTGGTTGTTCCTGTGCAATCTTGTAGTCTGCCACAGTTCTATTGGTCCTTGCCATTTCGAATGATCATCGTCCCGTGGATTGATAAGATTGCTTATTCCACACCGCGTCCTCGGAATGTGCGTCTCGCCGTGGTCGTTGCGGCCGCGTTGGTGTAATCCTAACGGGGTTCAACTGTTCTGCCTGATGTGTTGCCCGAGCGCGTTCTTTGATAAGACGCTCCGGTGTGACCTCGCCGTAGAGGGTAGTCTTGATGGTGGTGGTGCCGACGGTAGTTGTAAATGTCATAATGTTTCCTAGAACGTTACACTCACGACGAACCCCGTTTGATTGATGGTCACACCAGTTGTCGTGCCGACATACGGTGAGAACCACAAGTTCGTCAACGGTTGGCGCGCCAGCGACCCGAGGTTGAATGAGATCGGCGCAATACCAACGCTCTGTTCTTCTTTGGACAGTGCGACCATAGGTGTGAGGAATGCCCAACGGGTATCTTCGGTTGCTGTCGTGTTACCACGTTTCAACCACGGAGTTGCGAAAAAGATTCGCTGCTCACCGCCCGCGTGTCCGACACCACCCTGTACCGTCAGCTTGGTGTAGAAGTGCGGCGTGTTGCCTGTAACCGCAACCGTTGTGGTTTCCGTTGTGGGAATCAGCACACGCTCGTCATTTGGGCCGATCTCATATAGACGAATGAGGTTCGTTGGGACATTGTCTTTGTCGCGCCCAACGCTATTGACGATGGAGAACTTCTGTGTGAGCGTGTAGTTCGCGATATTATTTTCTGCGGTGAAGTCCAGTCGCCAGTCTTTGAACGTCACGGTCGCCACGGCGGGTGCTGTCTCTGTCGGTGGAACCACAGTAGTGACCGCAACGCCGGTGCCACTGCTCTGTGCTTCTGCCAACGACACCGACAGTTGTTCGACCCGTATCTTCAACTCGTCGTTTTGTTCCAGCAAGGCGAGCGCCGCGGTTTGATCCTCTATCTCAATATATTCGACCACGACCCTCTCAGTAATGACCTCGACGGGCACCTCTATGGTGACAACATTCGGCGCGGGCTGACTGATGGTGGCGGTTGTTTCGGGTGATGGACGTTGCAGGTAGCCAAAGAAAAACGCAGCTACAACCAATATGGTAAGAAATACCGTCACCATTTGTCCACCGCATATGCGCTTGAGTGTGGCGATAAGTTTATTCAATATATGCATCTTACGGCTATTTAGCTCACCAACGCACTTCTTAAAGAAGGATCAGTTGGCGACGAGCCTCGCGAGGCCCTCTGGCGTTGACGATGTAAAGTAATCAATAGTCTTCTGAAGGCCCTGTTCAAGTGTGACGGACGGTTCCCATTGTAACATCGTTTTGGCAAGCGTGATGTCTGGTTGTCGTTTTTTAGGATCGTCCACCGGAAGGGGACGAAAGACGATGCGACTTCTGGAATTAGTCAACCGGATTACCGTGCGGGCGATTTCCTCCACCGTGACCTCATATGGATTGCCAATGTTGATTGGGTCGCTCCAACTCGCATCTAATGCCATCAACCGCATCACGCCCTCGACGAGATCCGTTATGTAACAGAAGCTCCGCGTCTGACTACCGTCACCGAAGACCGTCACATCTTCATTGTAGAGTGCCTGAGATATAAACGCTGGGATAGCGCGGCCATCCTTGGGCCTCATATGTGGACCGTAGGTGTTGAAGATACGTGCAATCTTTACGTTGAGTCCGTGGGAACGATGATACGCGAGCGTCAGTGCTTCAGCAAATCGCTTCGCTTCGTCATACACACCACGTGGTCCAGTGGGGTTGACGTTGCCCCAGTACGTTTCCTTTTGTGGATGTTCCAGTGGATCACCGTACACCTCAGACGTTGACGCGAGGATAAATCCCGCATTTTTCGCTTTCGCGAGTCCTAGCGCATTGAGTGTTCCAAGAGAACCGACCTTGAGTGTTTGGATCGGCAGTTCAAGGTAGTCCTTTGGGCTTGCGGGACTCGCCCAGTGTAGCACGAAATCAACCGGGCCATCGATGTCGATGGGATGGGTGACATCATGCCGAATGAAGTAGAACGAATCATAGAGTTCAAACTGCCGTAAATTGGCAATGTTCGCAAGACTACCAGTCAGGAGATTGTCGATACCGATCACCTTATGTCCGCGATTTAGCAGCGTCTGACTGAGATGAGAGCCGATGAATCCGGCCGCACCCGTAACAACTATTCTCACGACGACGCTTTTTTTAGCTCTTTCTGATATCGCTGACGTTGTCTTACGGCGCCAATACCTTTCCCCAATCGCCGATCTAGGTCATCGAGCTTATGCTGTGTCGTGAGTTCGTCCCAGCGAGCAGTGCGCTCGGCACCCTCTTTGATTCGCTCTACCTTGCGATCAGGGCGTGGCGTGTTTTTCTTTCCGCTACCTTTAAGTATAGTCATTTCACGTTCCTATTGACGGTTACGTTTGCGAGAACTTTTTGCTAATTGCGCCTTGCGACGGTTCTTCGCTTTCGTCTTTGCTTTACTCTTGACTCGCAATACACGACGTTGCTCTACTTCGACCATCTGTCGCAAAATTGCGAGTTTCTTGGCCTGCAGTTCAGCTTCGGGTACCGTGATCCGTTTCGGTGTCGTGTCTGTCGTGTCGCCTTCGGGTGCGCCGGTAATTTCATACTCGACAGGTTCGGTAGGTGCAATAAGAGTTGGTTCTTTGTCCATTAGACTCCCCATTCATCTGGATGGGCGATAGGCGACCATCCCATATTACGAAATGTGTCACGAACTTCGTCAGTGACAACACCCTCTTCGACCGCACCTTCGAGGCATCCCATACCACTACAATACCAATGGACGTACGTTTCTATAACGTCGGGGTTCTCTGTCTTGTTATAAAACTCGTTACGAATCAGTGCGATGATTTCTGCGGCTTTGCGCCATGAATACGACACCTTTATTGGATCCGCGCCTGTTGTCAATTCCTCTACACGAATAAACTGTTGATTGCAGAGTGCCGCATACACATGCTGGGCAAACACTTCGTCTCTTCCAATACGTTTACAAATATCGGTTTGTGCCCACAAGTCCGTTTTTAAGACATCATGAATGTCATCGGCATAGTTTTGCTCGTCGGTGGCGAAATGCTTGACCATCTCTTTTTTTGGTTTCATGTGGTCCATTATATCATACAATCATTGGCGGAGAGTGCCGGAATCGAACCGACTACCCGATCACCGAGCGACAGTTTTCAAGACTGCTTGCCACCGTTGGCCTACTCTCCCTGTGTTTGGCACGGATATTCATAGTTGTCGGACTCCTGATTAGTACTGAGTACTTTCGCCCCGTTCGCCAAATGAAAATCGCGAGCCATGTCTGTTATTGGTGAGAGCGTGACAACTCGCGTGATTTCACTGTGCGCGGCCATGATGTGCTTCAGTGCTGCGGATACCATCTGGCGACCTGAGCCACGCACATACGACCACACGGAGTAGAGAGTCACAATTGGCGCGCCGAGACTCATTGTCATGTCGGACAGTTCTGCCATCGTGCGAGGTACTGCCGAGACATACGCTACACAGAGAACCGCGAGAATAACACCGTCATTGTAAAGCCCGTAAACTTCTCGTCCGTCTGCAATTCGAAATTCCATCGGGAGATGGCGGCGCACCTGATCATCCCGAATCAATGGGCATGACAGGTCGTTAATTTTTTGCAGATAATTCATTGCCATGTTGATACTCGCGAACACGTGGCATGATCTTCTCTCCGCGTTCACGACATTCAAGCATCTCTGTCCAAAATGCAACACGATCACGTACAATTTTAAGTGACGAACTCCAGAGTGTCGGCATATTATTCTCGTTGATATAACCTTCGTAGACGGTGGCAGATTTCTGAAAGTGGGTAATGATGCCACGAATGTCATCGAGTGTGATTATGTCCGCCCACTGTGGGTGAAGGGGGCTGGCCTTGCGATATTTAGGCATGTGCATATTATAGCAAACTCCTTCTGTCGTAGCAATAAAAATCGTGTTACGGTACTGGCATGTGGAGCCATTCTGGCGCGTCACGTCGCTTCCATGTGTCTGACTCGATAGTGCTGCCGCCGTAATACTTCCGATACGCATTAACGGTGGCGTCCCATGTGTTACCGCCAGCATCGGCCGATCCGGTAATTTTGTAAATATCCGGTATACATTGCGGTGGTGGCGTATCAGTCTTGAGACTGGGTATCTTGGGTACTCGCGCAAGAGCGCGCCGCAGGCGACTGGATGCGTGTACCTTTCCGGTGCGATATGTGTATTCCTCCCATGTCGCACACGCAAGCTCATACAGCCACGCATAGTGGAGTGGATGCGTACGCGCCCATATTGTCGTTGGATGATGCTCTTGTATCATTTTGTATAGACCCACCAATGCCGGTTCTTCGGGGTGCGAACAGGCACGGTGGGCTGATGAGAGAAGTTGGGCATATTCGATAGACTGTTGGCGCACATGCTTATCGGTGTGCATCTTTGCCGCTTCTTTCGGGTCACGGTGAAGGACAAAAATATTCATTAGATACCGTATCCCGCTGCTTTCATTCCCGCCGCCGTTTGCCATGGCACACTCGGCCGGAGATGATTAACAGTCTCATCTGTCTCGCCCTCGATGCGATAGTCCACAGTTTCCAAGTTAGACAATAACTTGTTTAGGGCAGCGGCCGCGAGTCGGCGCGCCGCCTCAGGCGCCAGCGTTTGCCCGTGGACATGAGCGTAGTGCCCAGCGACTTGCCAGAAGGTGGCATACCCGTGGTAGTTCAACCACTCGTTCAGTCCGTCCATGTCGGACGAGTGAAAGTCGAGCGCCCTATCGGCGTAGTGCATCGAGTTTCTCATGTGAATATGATCGTTTCCACTAACAACAGTCACCCAATTGCCAGAACGCACTGCCCAGACGGCAGCCGTCCAATACATCTTATGCAGACTTATCGGAAGTGTGACTGGCACGCGCAGGCCCTCTACCGCAATGGCTGAGGGCCACCCTGCGGGGGGAGTATGAACCCGTCCCTCGCCAACAGGTCGGTTTGCGTTTCATGGACTTTAGCTACCGCTTCAAGTGCCGCGGCAAGTTCACCATTGATAGCCACAAGCGTTTCCTCATGTCTGTGCGATTCGATGAGACAGATGCCAATCATGACAAAACACACGATCCATGGCCCGAATTTGTCGATGACTGCGTTGAATACATCTAACATTGATATTGCTCCTTTTACGATACTGTTAAACAAACACTATTATACCAGATCTCTGGGTACCGTGCAAATTATTTTCCGGTGGTCGTGATGAGGGGATCTGATTCGCTGGACACGCCATATTTGGCGATCCAGTAAGCATCTGCCAAGTCAGAAAGCGGGGCCTTGGCACGTGGCGTTGTGGGCGAGCGGGGGAAGAACGTACTACACCAACTCTGCCCATTGGGGTAGTCCTTGAGGAACGCGGATGTCATGCGTATTTTGTCGGCGTTACCTTTTCCAGTCGCAAACTTCTTGACGACCGTGGGAGGTACAGCATACACGGGGTAATCGGCTTTCCAGAGTAAGTACTTGAGAATGCCGGTATGTTCGCCAATATGAAAGACACGCCCCGTTGCGCTGAAGGCGTAGTTCTCCAATAGTACGGCACGAACATCCGAATGATGCTTCAACCACTCAATGAGTGCAATGGCAGTTGCTTCGGCTCGTTGCGTCACGTCGAGTGTTGTGATCTTATGCGTCGAGATCGAGGGAAGTGACGCATAGGTTCGTTGACTGGCAAACCAGAATTGTGGTGTGTCATAGGGAATACACGCCGCCGGGCACGTCATAGAGTAGTCCACACCCGCGATCATTCATCGTCCCGGTTGAAATCTGCATCATCGTCATACACGTCTTCAAAGAATTCCTCGCGGCCGGGTTTGTCATACGGCATTGGAACTGCCTCGCTACAGAATGGACAAAATTGTACAAGCTCCACATTCTGACCGGTGATGGTACAGGTGTATAGACAGGACGCACATTCAATAACGATTCGTTTCTTGGACGACATATATCAACTATCCTTTTTCGCTGGTTTATTATTTATCGCGGAATGAGATCCACAATTTCACAAACACCCGCACTACAGGCGAGTTCCTGTGTACCAGATGTATGGTCTGTCTTTTCATAATCTCCGAGCTTCGTCCAGTCCACATTTTTAGGCATCTTCTTCAGCCACTCCTCATATTCAGTCTTGGTGATGTCCTGATATGGTGCCTGCTGGTAAATGTGTTCTGAGTTTGGGAGGAACGACAGCCCAGATACCTTGTCGAAGTTGCGATAGATCCACGCACCAACATCGAGCCACTCATCTTCCTTGACATAGATCGTGGCACTGGGTTTATGCTCACACCAGCTATCCTGATAGGTGCGCCAGAATTCCAATTGTTCGACCGCATCTCGCTTGTTGCGTGTGATGCACCCCTTCGGCGCTTTCTGTGGAAACGAAAACACCCACGTATGATCGGGGCGCATCACATCCGCTTCGACGGGAAAGCCCGCATCGATCATCATCTTCGCCAACGGGTCTTTCTTATCCGCCCGCACTGTTCGAATATAATACTCTGCGTGTCGTGCGTGAATACCCGACGCACTATCAACAAGGTTCGACACGGTGCCTGAAGGCTTCACACAAGTGATGGCGACGCTCTGTGGAATGCCGATCTTCTTCGCCCACTCTGCGTTTGTCGCGACAGTGATCGCCTTCAATGCTTCCAGTCGTTCAGCTAATCCTTTGCTGCCGCCGTTGGTGAGTGCGCTATCCATGATGCCCGTGAGGGAAACACCAAGCAACCGCTCTTCGTCGCAGTTCTTCTTCCAATCTTTACTCACGTAGCTAAAGTTCGTCAGGGTTGACTGGAACGTGCCGAGGATGGTCGCGAGACGCACCTTCGCCGTCAGCGTCTCCTCGGTATCATCGACGCGCACCACCACTTCGCTCAGGTTGCAGAACTCTCGACTCCGCAGAATAATCTCCGAGCATGGATTCGTGCCGAAGTCATGGTCTGTGTTTCGGCGCCCGGTTTTCTCCGATTGGATCTTTGCACCGTAACGGGAAAAGACGCCACGCTCACCGCTCTTGCTTTCGTAGAGAGCTTTCCATTCATCGAGGAAGGTAGATAGTGTCGGACGTTCCTTCTGCGCCACATAGCTGTTGTTGGACAACGCCCGCTGGGAGTTCATGTTCCACCACTCCCCGTTCTTCGCATGGCGCATTCTGTCATCATACAAATCTGAGAGCGAGATCAGCGCACTGCGACGAACGCCACCCACGACAACAATCTCCGCGATCTTACAGACAATGTCATGACACTCTAGTGTGGTCAATCTTCGTCCGGCCGCCGCACGAAAGGTTCGAACGCAGAACCGAAACAGTTCTACCAGCGGTTCTGGTCCTGACGCCCGCCCACCAAACGTCTTGAGCGGTGATCCGGCGGGCCGCACTTTGGTGACATCCCACGTTGGGATTTGCCCAGCATAGAGCATCGCCAGTAGTTCCTTTAGCGCCTTCGCCCAGCCGAGTTTGCTATCTCGCACGTTGATACAGGTATCCGTGTCGTGAAAGTCTTCGGCGACGCGGGGCAACTGTGATGTGTGTTGTGACTCCACTGAGAACCCGACGCCCGTGCCGTTCATAAGAATATAAATGATCTCATCAAACGCCCGCGGCGAGTCAATTGCCACGTACGAACAATTATAACCAGCGATGTTCTCGCGCTCCAGCGCCTCCCCTGCTGTCATAAGACATCGCATGGATGGCATAACTTTCAGCGTCAGTACCGCCTGTTCCAATTCTTTTCGAACGTTCTTCGTGAGCGTGAAACTGTTGTTCTCTTTCAGATGCTTTTCAAAGAAGTCAAAATATCGACCAACAGTTTCCGACCATGTTTCACGTCGGTTCTCTTCGGGCAGCCACCGCGCATAGCGTGAAATATGAATGAACTTCATATAGTCCGTCATACCGAATACGTCGCGGTCGAGTCCGTCTACTGCCATTACTACTCCGATTGAGAACAAGTTTGTTCAAGAAAAAATTTGAAGTCTGCGTATTCACGATCTGTCATACCGTATGAATTTTGTGGCCATGAATGATTATTATCTATTGTGCGAAGCGCAGCGCCGAGCATTTTACATTCTGCGGCACTAAGCGTGTAGCTATTCCGCACATAATCTTCCCATGCCTTAAAAGCATGTGGGAAGTATGGTTTCGCACATGCATACATCGCGTTCGCATAATCACGCACTTCCCGTTGGGCGTGATCGTCCATTCGCAGATTGAGAAAGTGCATGAAATTGTGGAGGTCACATTTCCAGTACAGTTCTGTGTAGGCACCGACGGGCGTGACAACCCGCGCTAGTTCACGGGCAACATTGTGATCTTTCAACAAGCGTCCATATGTATCAAACGCGTTCTGCTGCGCCTGTACGAATTCCATTTGGATTTTCTCGTATTTGTCATCCCCCACTTTCTTGCCGCGCCCTTGCTTGTTGTTCGTAGACTGCTCACTCAAATGTGAGCGCCCGGGCAGATAAAAGTCATCTGAGAGTTCCGAGTACCTCGCACTATACTCATTGACGTTCGCGGTACGATGTCGAATGATTTGCCGTACAACGAAGATGGGCGCCCGGAGAAAGAAGGTGACCTCTGCTTGTTCCAACGGGCTCGTATGTTTGTGTCGTACCAAGTAACGAATCAGCGCCGCAGGACTTCGCTTTTGTGTCGTACCTTTCCCGTATGACACGCGGGCGGCATCGACGATTAACTGATCGCTCCCATATGTCGCCAGCAATGATACGTATCCGTTGTCGTGTAATGGTAATGACGCCAGTGCAGTATCTTCATTCGTCGGCCGTGCGCCAAACTTGTCCGCAACATGTTCGCACCGCAAAATCCCATCATCATTTATTATTTCCGCCATCGTTGTAGCTCCAGTTCCGCGCCGAGTCCTTGATATGTATGAGCGTTAACTAATGACAAAACTGAATATCCACCAGCGTACATGTCATTCAAATCTTTCGGGAGTCCGTCCGGCCAAATGACGACCGATTTTCCCCCCTTCACGGCCCGAGCCACAAAAGAAGTGATCTGTGAATTGCGAGGTTCATTGTCCCAAATGAGGGTACACTTTGTCAAGTCAATATCAGAACGTGTAAGAGTATCTAGTCCCCCGCACAAGTCTGACCCACACATCGCGATGGCGTTCGGCAAACACAGTGAATCTAGTGGTCCTTCCACAACATAGACGTGCTGTGTCGTGTCAAGTGCGTCAAGTCCAAACACACGTAACTGATCGTGCCCCCACCGAAATGTGATGTATTCTTTGCGCGTGAGCAAACGAAACTGGGCACCATACCATTCGCCGTCCGTGAATCGCAATGGAATAACGAGATACGGCAACCCGTCCTTCACCCGTTCCGCCTTGTCACCAACGAGTGGCGCCAAAAAGCTATGGGCGCGGGTGGTACCATAGAGTTTGGCCAGCGCGGATTTCGGCAACTTCCGCTCCACCACATAGTCTGCAATACCGAGCATATCTGCCGGCAGATCTGCTGACGATAACTGGTGCATGTCAGAATGTACGACGAGCGTCCGTGTGGGAGGGGGTATAGACACTGCTGGAGACGGCCTAGGCGCATTGCCCTGCTCTTGGAACCTCTCCATCACATATTCGTTGAACAATGCGCGAGAGTGACGCTGGAGGAATGCTCCGAAGGGCAGTGCCACTCCACAATCGTGGCATTTATAGAGGTAGGTTTGTTTGTTGAGGAAGAAGTAGCCCCGAGCTTTGGTTCGACTCTTTTCAGAATCGCCGCAGATGACGCATCGGCAGTTTGCGACGGTGTCCGATTTCCAGGCGAATCGGGGCAACTGGCCGGAGATGAGATTGATATATTTTTTGTCTAGCCAAATGGACATACTCTGGAATTATAACACACTGTGCGTGGAAATTGTCGGATTAGGTACTACTGTTCAGCCCAGAACTGTTTCGTGTGTTCGTAGATGAATTGTGGCGTAAGACTATAACCCGTTTGAGCATTGCTGCTTGTCGCTACGCCAACGACTTTACCGGCATAGTCCACTACAGGTCCGCCAGACATTCCTCCGACAAGTGCATTATCGAAGCCTACGAATGGGCTCCCATTATCTGCTAGGTCTAGTATTGATACAACGGCCGTGCGGAAGGAGGGGGTCGGTCGTCCGCGAGCAAAGCCAAGCACGGCCACCCTCGTTCCAAGCCCCACGGGGTTCGGCCGTATCTTTAACGCAGGCCGCCGTGAGGTAATCTTGACCACTGCAAGGTCTAGGTCAACATCTTCGTAGAGTATCTCAAGATCTTGTCCATCAATCTGCGGGACATCTTCCTCTTCTTCTGCTTGGGGGATGTGAAGACAATGGGACGCCGTGAGGTAATGTCCCTGCGCTCTATCAATAGAAAACGCGGAGCATGTGATACGTTGGTGAAGTGAGCATTGAATAGGTACTGTGGCGAGACGCACGGATGGTACAATGCGCGTCCAATCGACAGCTTGCGCTGGCGTTGCCCGAGCGGGCAGTAGACTTACAGTGAGAAGGAGAAGTGTGCAGATTATTAGCCGCATATGCGCCGAAAGGTGTGACAATAAGCATAGAAATTATTGTCGAGTGTTTTAAGGGACGCTGGAAAGGGCGTTGCTCCAGTTGCGAATCGACAGGCTTAAGAATTGAATGACGATCCACATGATAACGACGCCACCACCGACAATCAGCCAGCGCCATTTTTCAAGGCCTGTAACACGCTTGTCGATTCGGACAAACTTCGTATCCCATTTTGTATCCAATTTATCAATGGATTTGTCGAAATGCTGGGCGATTTTTTCCGATTGTGTGTCGATTTTTTTTGAGAGGTTCTCTTCCACAGTTTGAATCCTAGTATTGAGATACATGTGATCTGTTTGTTGTTTATCACGTAACTCTGAGGACACTTTATCAATCTTCCCCATGATTTTGTCCTCACTGTTTTCAACCTGCTTATTGATTTCAACCAGCGTTTCTAGTGTGGTCGCGCCGCGGCCATGCATACCTACGATGTCGCAACGCTCCGCGGCATGATCATCATCGGCCAATTTACTAGACTCTTCTGGTTGTGGTTGTGGCATTGGGTATTATTGCGCTACTATCAGCATGTACAAGCGGGTTTCTAATACTTGTATTCTGGTTTTTATTTCTCCCAGTTCTCTCTCATGGGCAGACAATGCCGTATTCTGCACATGGTCAGATGAGATGGGCTTATCTTGATTTTCCGTGATGTCCGATTCAATGGCGCTAATTTTTTCTGCGTGCGTTGTAGTTTGATTCTGGACAATGGATATTCTGGCATCCAACTGCGAATACCCCCACACGGCAATGATGACCGTTCCCAAAATTTGAATGAGGAAGCTCATCGAGAACTGGACCCCCGCTCGTTCATTTACTTGGTACGATCCGTTGTCTTTGGGCGTAATCTGCTGTGTTGCTGGTGTGCGGAACTTCGGCGGCCGCGGTATACGAATATCGTCCTCTCCTATTTTGTGTGATCGCATTCAACTAACCCTGGCAGTATTGCATCCTCGGGCACGTCAGTTGGTGCCGCCGGAGGAGGCTCTGGAGGCGCGGGCGGCTCACAAGAGATGCCCAATCCCCACGACAAATAGCGAGGTTGAAGATCCAACAAGATGCGGACCGGATAATTCCGATTTTCTCTGATAGCCCAGTCAGCGCGGTCACTATATTCTTCGACATTCCCCCACCATAAGGTTGAATCCTTGCCATCGGCTGTCGCGAGCCTTCGATCACGATTGACCCAGCCCGCGCCACCGTTATAGCCCGATAGCGTAAACGCCCACCGATCACACTCCCGTGTTGCGAAGGACATCCTGTCGTAAAGGTATTTATCATATCGCGCAAGGGCACGCAATGCCCATTCCGGTTCATAGGGTTGGTTTGCTCCAAGGTAGTCCGAATACCTCATGGAGATCCAGTCGGCGGTGTCTGGTGTGAACTGCGCGAGTCCGCCGGCGTATGGTGACTGCGCGTCTGGACGCCATGCGGACTCTTGATGTATCTGTGCCGCCATCGTTGCGATAGGGGCATTCAAGCCCCATACAAAACGGGCGTTTCCGATTAAAGCGCGTTGATAGGTATAGGCGCGTTGTGGAATCTGCGCTGCGGCCGGAGCAGCAACGCCGAACAACACGAACAGCAACAGAAGGGAGGACAGAACACGCATTTAGATACCAAGGGTCAAGCCAGCGATTACCGCGAGGACAACAATAGCACGTGCCAGGATACGTGCGGGTCCGAGTGAGGAGTTCTCTAAGGTTTCATCCACAGCAACGGTGTTGCTGAAGAGTGTGCGGTCTGCAAGATACGCGAGAACGATGGCATTGATGACCTGCAAGTTCTTGAAGACAAGAACGGGAATCTGCTGAAGCGCGATATAGCCCACCACACCAAGCGCGACGACGAGCAACACCCATAGAACACCGTTACGCTTGATTGCCGCAGTGGTGGCGCCGGTCTGATTTTTGACGAATGCAATAATTGAACTCATATAATCTCCTTAGTGGGTTTTATCTTTCGTAGGGTCTTTATGCCAAGATTGTTTCCGCAACCATGTCATGGCGCCGGTTTTACTATCGCGCAGGATAATGTCGCGTTTACTTTTCCGAGCGTGTAGACGAATTCGTTCACCCTCTTCTTCTACGCCTACATACTTAGCGTAGCGTTCCCACCGACGTTTCGGTGCTTTGGTCGCCATTACGCCGTCCATATCGGTTTCGAGTACGTCTGCACCAGCGAAGGTATCTTCGTATAGTTGTACGAATTCTTCTTCGGTGTAGGTAGCTTCGTCGATCTGCTTACGCGTCATCGTCTTTTTTCTTTCTTCTCAACCCTATTCGAGGCGGACCGCCGGGTTCACCTTTCGGTCCGACACCTAAGCCAGCAACTTCACCACCACCGACAGCATTAGCTGAAGCGTCCTCGATACGCATCCGCATGACTTCGGCCTTTTCCAAGATGGCTGCGTTGAGCGCCATCTTCTTCATCTCTGGCTTCTCCACCGTGCCGTATTGATGTTTCGGAATCTTGTTCGGTGTCCCGTATCCCTTGATACCGTAGATTTTTCCATCAGACTTGTCGATCATAAAGACGCCGCGTCCCCCGTGCGAGACTCCGCCCTGCACGGCATCGATATTGATATATTTCGATTTGTCCTTGATCGTGAGTTTATCTCGGTCTTGTTTGGGGGTACGCGTATATTCACCGCTTTGGTCTTTGGCTTTAGCGAGAATTTTATTCAGCTTGTCCACCAGCGGCTGCACATCACGGGCGGTGACGTTCAACGGAAGTTCCCGTTCTTGTAATGACTCCTGTAACTCTGGATGACCCGTCATCAACTTCGTCATATTCCTTATATCTGGCGCCTGCACCGTGCCGTATTGGTGGCTCGTATTCGGTTTTCCATATCCTTTGGCACTGTAGATCTTTCCATTGGACTTGTCAACCGTGAAGATGACCTCGCGGCCGCGATGGCGCAGTCGGCCTCCCGACCCAACAACCGTGATATCGATAAAGGTTGTTTTTCTGGGGTCGCGAGCAAAAGATACTCCGAGTTCACTATGTATGTTCTTATTAAGCGCGTGAAATTTTTTATTCAGTGTGACCAACACTGATTCAACGTCTCGCCAATCGACGGCGCCGCGGCCTTTAGCTTCATCCAACTGACGGAGAATTTTCTGAAACAATGACATACTCTATAGCTCCTGTAATCGCCGGACGATACGCGCATCAGTCGGGATAGTGTCGGTCACAATATCATATCCATCGATACCGACGATCACTGATGGCATTACCATCAGATACTCTAAAAAAGGTTTGAGGACACGATACGACTTCTCATCGTCGCTTTTGACGAATAAGAGTCGCACCATGGCTTCTGGTCCAAAGACGTTGAGCAGTCCGATCAAATGATTGAGAATCAGCCGCTCGCTTAACTGCCGGGTCGTCAGATATCGACGACAGAGCCGTTTGACGTATTTGAACCGTTTATAATCTTCCGCAAACTCGCTAATACTGACACACTGCGGGTTGTCGTAAGATCGCGTAGCGTACAAAAGCGCGTTCTTTGATGTCAGATTAACAAACTCCATTGTTACACAGATGGTGGCGGTTGTGTATCACCCTCACCTTTGGACAAACCCTCAAGCACTTCAATAGCTCCTGCTACACGATGATACTGTTCGAGGCCAAGCTGTTTGGCTCCTTCCAAGTCTTCAAGTTCTTTAACGATCCGCCCCTGAAGTTCTTTCAATTCATCCAGTTTTGTGTTCATCCAATCCCTCTCATGTTGTTCGTACTGTCCGTCAATCATACAACCTCCATTGTGTTTTCTACCGGTATTTAGATCAATTGATGAACTACCTTTTTCACCTGTGCAATGTCACCGTCCTGATAGACAACTCCAACACCACCGGCTTGCTGCCATTCGTTAATGTTCTTTGCGAAGTCGTCGATGAGGATGTTCGCTGTGCCATCTCGTTGCTTGGCAAACCGTCGCTTTTCTGAACGACGCACCGCGTGAAATTTGTTCATGGATGGGCGAAAATTGTGAAGATGGCGCTTACACCAGATGAGTTTGCCAGTTCCAGCGGATGGCCAATTAGACGGTGTAGCGGTGAGAATAGACGAATGGAGCGGACCGATCACACTCCACAACTGCTGCGCGTGTGATAGCATAGGAAGATCCATCCAGAACGTCGGCCATTCCTTCGCCAGACGTGCGGATCCTTGGGGGGAATCCCATAATTTTTTGAAGGTGGCGTCGCTGTGTCCTCTAATATCTACCTCAAAGAAGCGTTCTGCTGCCTCGACAAAGTTGGCTAATACACCGTCCATGTCACAATAAATTTGTGGAGTCATTGTATCTGTAGAGGGGGGTTATATTCTCTACGTCCCAAGTTTTCTTTCAGAGGAATGCTCCGTGGAGGGATAGAAGGTCACCTCGTCGTTCTTCGTGTTATGCCTGTGAAGCAAATCGTCCTGCACTTTGTCATCCGCTTTCGCACGAAGTTTCTTTTCCCGTTCAGCTTCTTTTTGTGATGACGATTTCTTCGTTGGATTAAAATTGCCAGACGGCGTGTCGTCTTCCTGCGCCTTCTCCGGCGCCTTCTCCGGCGCTTTGGCGACCGTGTCCTTCTTACGATTCATTTCAGCATTACTTACCGGACCCTGAAACGATTCTAACCCGAAGGGCAGATCATCTTCATCGAGTGACTCCCGGTGTAGATCGGAAAATTTCTTTCCCTTTCGGAAGTCCCTATACAGTTCCTTCTCCAATTTTCTCCAAGAAGCCATGGACGATTTTTCTTTGTCCGTCTGGGGACGACCCGAATGCGCCATTTTAGACCGTCGATCCGCGGCCCGCTGATCCCACGGCTTCACTTCATTAGGAGTAGCTGTAACAGCCCCGAGACGATAGCGAATACGGTTAGGTGGCCAAACGTCTGGCTTAAGGTTAATCTTTCCGTCAGGGTGTATAAACATGACCATGTGCTTAACACCCTTGTGCGGGCCCTTGTCCACCGTTACAGCGTCGCCCTTTTTGTAGCGGCTTTCGTGTATCGTTTCCAAGGTGTCAGACACCTCGTTAACTAACTCGGATGAGACACCAAAGAGGTCACACAGGTCTTGTTTGAGCGTTGGTGACATAGAATAATCCTTTGAGACAAACAGAAAATGGCAGTTGGCGTCCGAAGACACCAACTACCCATGATGTTACCGCCGAGTTTAGCTCGGCGAGGTCGACGCGGACGGACTTCCCGAAGCTGAAGCCGAACTCGACGGACTGGTCGAAGTTGACGGACTGACCGACGCAGACGGACTCTGCGACGCAGATGGACTCTGCGACAAGCTGGTTGAGCTTGACGGACTGTACGAACTCGACGGGCTCTGCGAACTCGACGGACTGTTCGACTGCGAACTCGACGGACTGAACGATGCAGATGGACTATTCGACTGCGACGAAGACGGACTATATGACGGTGACGGACTCTGTGATGCAGAGTTCGCGGTAACCTGTCCGCCTATCGCAACAATAATCTCTTCACCCCACGGGTGTCTAAATGTCCAACCCTGTTCAGTGGCATACGTGTTTGCAGCGGCAGCGTTATTCGGCTGCCCCCATGTTGGCTTATTCGCGTCAGTTGGATCTGATCCCCATCCAGACATATTCGTACTCCTTGATTAAGATGATGCCGGCGAGGCGGCGCTCTTCGGTTGATTAGCCTTGGCTTGCTGCTCGCGAGCCTTCTGTTGCACATCCCGAAGTTTTGCCGCCATCATTGTGTTCGCTTGACGGGTCTTGAGAGCGATCAATTCTTGCTGTTGCGTCGTTCGCAATTTCTCCGTTTCGGTTGGAGGTTTTATTACAGCCGGTGGGGTAGCAGCTTCCTTTACCCACTGATCGTCCTTTTCCACCATCACATACTTGCGAGGTGCTTTGATAATACGATCACCCCACTTGGAACCCGGCTCCGGCCCTAGATTCACATAGATCCAATTACCATCGATGCGTTCCACTGTCCCGTCAAATCCCGCGCCTCCGCGAACGCGAAGGCCGGCGCGAACCTTATCACCAACCTTGACGTGCTGGTCAGGGTTGGCGGCGAAGCCCGACCGGGCCGGTGCTTCGTTTATACCGTAACCTTTAGGAGTTACGTCTTTCACATTAAACTTGGCTTTACCCTTCGCAACTCTATCCGCGGCATCCTTTGTCAAGTTGCCGTCTCGATCAAAGAGTTTTGCAAGATGTGGCGGGAGTTTAATTTTAGATGCTTCGTCCATTTTCATGGCTTTGCGGGTTGTCGGTTTCAGTAACTTCTGATCCCATTTGATGCCTAGCTCAGTAGCTCTGTTCAGCATCTGGCCAGCGAGGTTCCATGCTTCAACGGAATGACTATTATTCAAGAATATTTTTATCGCAGCATTAACGCTAGCCGCGGGCGTTGTTTTCTTCAAAGGATTCTGACCTCGACCCAGCGAATTGCTGATAATCCTTGCGGCGCGCCTCTGATCTGCGGAGCTTGCGGGTCGGCCGCCGAGGCGGTTGGAAGAAGGAAGAGTCGCCTCGTCCATTTGTTCCCCGGCTTCCTCTATCTGCTCGACATCTTCTTTCACCACGTTGTGTGCCGGAATTTTCTCCGACTCATACTTACCAACGTCGATGACGTAAAACGGACTGCCGTGACGGTCGCCTTTATCGTAACGAACAACTTTCCCCCGACTTGAGCGGCTCGGCGAATCGCTAATCTTTACCCATGTACCGGGATCGAGGACGAGACCGCGGTTCGGATTGACGCGTAACGTGCCATGTTTAGCTATGATTTTCTCAATCGCCTTGTTATATGCACGTTGGGACGCGGCCGAAACGCGCTTGCCTTCTTTCACGTAGGACTCCCCAGCAACAATCACTTTGTCTGCGCTAACTTTATCTTTACCGGCCGCACCAAAATCCACGATGTAATATGCGTCTCCAGCATACGGACCTGAGGAAGCTGCTGGGCGATTCGGTCGAGGCGCTAGGCCGCGCGCAGGGTGGTAACTAACAACTCTCCCTTTCGCGAGATCGCCTCCGGTCGCGCCGCGGGCCCGCGCCCGGTCGAATCCACTGATCTTTACGCGTGTACCGGGCTTCAGATTCCGTAGCGACCAACCGAACTTTTTAGTCGAAGTTGACAACTCAGCCAATCCTTCTTTATACTGCTGACCTGGTTTGATAACACTCACCACGCGACCACGAGCATTCTCAATAGAAAGAGTGGCCTTTGGGTGGTCGCGTTGGAAGTTTTGGACCCCATAGGGGAGTTCCATCTTGCTGACATCCCACTGTTGATCCACCACCTTATTATTGACAATGGCTACAATAGTAAATGTCTGTGGAGCCTCAAGCAACCCGATATTAAATTGTCCTTCGCTGAGATTAAACATTTCGCGTAGCCCCATATGTCGTCGTACTTGGTTAAACAAGTCTTTTGCTACCTTCTGTGGCACATGTGACGGAATCCCCGCCCCAAATGCCTTAAAGTCGTTCGCTTTCGCGAGTGCCCGCATCTTAGATGCCGACATCCCCGACACATCGTCTGCGTCGGGATCGCGATTACCAGGCACCGCAATAACCTGAAAGTGGTCAATGTCAATATGCTTGGCTGCATTATATTTAGGAGATTTGCGAGGGACAAGATATTGTGCGAACTTTTGGAAGTCACGCACACGGTCACTACCGACGATCATCAGAATTCGACGATAGCCGAGAGAGGACACCTCCGCAAACGCATCAACTGGCGTTCGTACTGACACATTGCTACTAACGAACAGTTTTGGAAAGAATTTCCGCAGAAACGCGACCTTGTTTCTGAACGGCAGTGGGTTCTTTCGCGAATCTTGAGTCTGCGAGGGGTACACACGCACATCAGCACTATTGCGCTGGGCAATCTGATTGACGAAGTTAACGAGTGCGCCGTGCCCAGTGGTCGGTGGATTGAAACGACCGAAAACGAGAACGACGGTGCGAGATGATGGCATAGTTTTCCCTATAGACTATTTAGAGAAAATGTGTTCCCACTATTGCCAATCTTTTGGTGCGAGGAAGTTCAATCGGGAGAACTCCAGACGGTCTACGAGCTTTATCGTCTTCCCCCCGTGGGAGGTTGCCACAAAGCCCTCAGGGCCTGTAACTCGAAACCCACTCGCTGTTGGCACGAACGTGCTGATACGGGAAACTTGCGCCAACTTTCGCACGATGATCGTTTTAGCGTTCATGACGGCTTGATGAAGCTGAAACCAATTCAGGTACCCGCGAGCGTTGCCACGAATCTGTTTCATGACCGCGTTGAACTTCGCTTCCTGATCCGTTTTGCCCCTCTCGGAGCCTCGCTTCCCGGCTTCCTTGTCTCGACGTGCAGCTATAAACTCCATCAGTTCGGTGACGGTCGACGCAGACACCCTGTTGCTACGCACACGCTGGTTGATAAACATCTGTACCAGCATATGCAGGGGTTCGTGTGTCATGACTTCGTACACAGATGACGCAACCTGACTCTGTAACGCAGTGACGTGCGACAGAGCAAGCGTAAAGTCGCTTTGTTCCGCGTTAGTGAAGGTGACGGTACCGGACAGATCGTCAAACGAAGCATCCAGCACAACCGCGCGGCCGGACTTGCCTAAGGACGCAAAGGCGCCAGGGGTAATGGGTGAAGCGGTGTAACTGTCAATTGTTGAACCGCGGCCGCTATACATGGTATGTACGACAATGCCCAGATGAGCGCGACTGATCTGTTGCCCGAGGTTACTGTTTGCTTCGACCGCATAGAGAATAGTGTTAGGACGGAAGGTTACGTAGGACTTCTCGTCTATGGTCTGTGACTTGATATCGTCAGTAAAGAGCAAGTCACCCTGAAGAATCTGCTTTGAGTGAAGCGGTTGTAGTTCCTTAAGGCACGCCTGGAGTTTCGCACCAAGTCCACTACTGCCATAGGTCGCGTTAATCTGTGCCTTCGACTTCATGAGCTTCGGGTTCTTGGCGAACGCGGACTTCGTTGCGACAAAGAATTTGTGATCGGCGGGATCAGGACCAAACACCACCGATGGCGCACCATCCCATTTCGTTGTGACGTTCATCGAGCGAGACACACCACCGTGTTCCAGCATGTGCCCGAAGTTCTTGAGGACATCCAGTGCAAACGTCGCACCTGAGGCACCGTCATCCAACATCAAATCTTCAAGATGTTGAAGATGCGTCAGTTTACCGGCCTTAGATTCTTGTAGATGTCGTGCAAATGAAATTAGCGGCATCGTATCTCCAAGCGAAGCGATTTGTAAAACTCGGGGTGTGCGACTATCAAATCCCACCACATTTTGATCTTCCGATGAAACACTGGCAGCGCAGCGTGTTTCGGTGTCGTCTTGAACGCTCCTGTATATACCGTATACGTGGATTTCGCGATAAACGGCCACGGAAGAATTTCGGTTTTCATCTGTTTCAACGCATCACGGTAATTAAGATCGCCATATATCGCCCACATCTCTAATGCTACGTCGTGCGAGTACGCTTCGATTTCGTCATAGTCACCCAGATAAGTTTGTTCCGCCTTCAGATCGATACCATCCGCCTGAGAACGATACACACGGGCATTGGTCTCTTCTCCCTTAACACTCCGATACACATCTTGATGTCGATGAACCAATTCGTGTAGCAGGTATGACCAAAAATAGAAACGGCGTATGGCCCACGTTTTGCGCGACCATTGCTGCCGTCGCCCCCCTTTAGTTACATGCCATTCAAGTCGCACATCAGCCGAAGAATGTTGAAGCGGAAGAAGTTCGTTTGGCAACCATTGTGCCGTGATCAGGACGGACTTCTTGGGTATACCCTTTTCACCACTGCCGACAACATTTAAGACACCATATTCCTCCGTGACGGCATTAAGACGGTCTAAAAATGACGCCAAATTAAACGCACGTCCTCGATAACAGTCCGGCCGTTTCACCGGAAAGACATCTTTCACCGCATCCTGTAATACCACTGCGTCCATTATTACTCGGCGTTGAAGTGCCTCGACTTGCATTGTGCCTCCTATTTTATTTAGGGGGAACAAAGGCACCCCTAAATAGGACTATGCAATCCTTTCGCGAACATTGCCGGGATATCACAGAAGCTCTCGACAAACCCTACCCGTACCGCGTTGTCAACAGCCGGGGCACGGGAAGCGGCGATGGCCCCGGTGTTTTTGAGGCCGAGTTTACCGTGGCCACTTCCGGCTTGAAGTATAATGTTCACTTTGCGAAACGCGTAGAGCAAAATATTCCTCGCACCAACGGCCGCGGTCAAGTGATCGAGCCACGGTGGGAGAGTGTAGAAAAGCCGTGGGAGTTTACGTTCGCGCTTAAGCGCACACACGGAAGCGGCGCCCCCGGTGATCCGAAAACCGATACGGAGACGTATGGCGTCTCGCGCACCGGACATGCGTTTAGTGTCTTTGCGACCGTGATTGCTGTGATGAAAGAGTTCATTACCAAGTATCATCCCGCCCTCATCTACTTTAGTGCCACGGAAAGTTCTCGCGCAAAACTCTACGACCGTTTCATGAAGCTCGTACCCCGTTCCGTGTCGGGTTATGCGGGACACAAGTTGACTGGACAATCACGACGTAGCGCGGCCGCGCTCGGTGATTGCCACCGGGGTTCCGGTTTTCTGCGCGATCCCGAACAGAAGTGTCACGCCGATTGGATTGGCCCGGGTAACTTTGTAGTCGCAAGACGCGACGTACCCCTCACGGCCATTCTCGCCGTGACTCAGGCCCATTAGTCATCAGTTTTCAAGTGTGCAAGTGGTCGCCGAGCGGTGCGATCACGAAATGGCTTGGTAAGATTGGTTGCGACAAATTGGTCTGGTGTCGGTGCAGTCTGTATCTGCTTCGGATCATACAGCTTCATACGAGAAGTATCAATACCCAGAATGAACTTCTGAAAACTCTGTCGTTTGGCATATCGATTCTTTAATACATATGCCTGTATCTGATTATTCTTATCCAAGTCATCGCTTGTGGTCAAGGCAAAGATGAAGTCCGCCGTCTGTGCGATGGCAAATGACTCACTAATCTTTTCTAACCCCGGCGCTGTCGAGGACGCCCCATCACGATTGAACTGCGCGGCCGTAAAGACGGGAATGTTCATTTCCACCGCCAACCCACGCAACTCTTCCGCAATAGATTTGTTATAAGTGTAGCTGTTGACGGCATTGCCCATCTTTATGCGCGAGGACGCACAGATCGACAGGTAATCCACGAACAGAATGTCCGGCGTGAAGTCCTGCTTGAGCTTCAATTCGTGGAGCAACGCACGGAAGTGCCCTGTGTGTGCAGCCGCTGTCGGATACTCCTTAATGATCATTCGCCCGGTGCTGGTTTGCTGAAGTGTTTTCAGTTTCTTGAGATATCGATCCCGCGACAACGCGATCACATCATCAATCGGAATGTCCATGAGGTTTGCATCGACACGTTCAGCAATGCGTTCTTCCGCCATCTCCAATGTGATGTACAACACCTTCTTACTCATACGGGCACACGCAGCCGCCATATGCACAAGAAACAAACTCTTTCCGACATTCGTACCTGCCAGCACCACATTCAATGTCTTTCTAGGAATGCCATTCTTGGTCATGGTGTTGAACACGTCGAGATCAAACGGAATCCGCGCTTCCGCACGATGATAGAAGTCGTACCGTTCTTCCGCGTCACCGAAGAAATCGTGGCCGACGTGTGTATCGAATGAAACGGCCAACGCTTCTTTGAGAATGTCGGGAATTGCGTGAGGGTTCTCTTTCGGGTTGTCAAGCATTCCGACACTATGACGTAGAGCGATATACAACGCTCGTTCTTGACAGAACTTCTCCGTCTCTGCGATGAGAAATTCGTGCTGTGATGAATCTTGTGGTTCGGTCTGTTCAAGCTCGTCGATGACCGTGTTCGCCTGTTTCGCTTCCGCCTCACTTAGATTCGGGACATCATCCAGCATTAACCGTAGAACCGACACCGAAGGAAGTTGGTGGTATTCATCGAAGAACTTTTGATACACACCAAAGACGGTCGCACATTCTCCAGTCGGAAAATATTCACCCTTGAGATACGGCGCCGCCCGCTCGGCATAGCTTTGTGATGCGTACAATTGTCGAAGCACTGTTCGCTCAAACAAGAGCATCAGTGAACGCCTTTCGTCTCCGAACTGAGAAGCGCATCAAAATTTGATAGCGAAATATAGCTTAACCACGCCATCAACACCTCACCACAGAAATAATCGAAGTCCTCTGTGACATGAAACCCTTTAGGCGACTCATATACTTCCGTCTCAAACTTTGTCGGTACCATACCGTCCGGGCCAACTTTCTTCGAAACACGAAACGTTTTGAAGGAAAATACGACACCACGATACGGACCGGCTATGATTTCTAGACCTAAAATAGCTTCGCCCTTCTTCTGTGGAATCAATCGGGGCATGATCATTTCGAGAATGTTTGATTCTGATTCACTCATCGGCCGTCACCTCATCTGTAATATTCACAACCGGTTCGCCTGTATAAAGGAACGTCGCCTTCATGTGCGGGGCCAAGTCCTGTAGGAGGCTGTCCGTAAAATATTTAGTAGGCTTAGCGTAAACCTGTGATTCGAACGCCTTCATGTCGCCAGGGAACACATACTTGTTTCCGACCTTCGTCACCAGCCCCGAGTTCACCGCGTGCGGCAGCAACCCATAATACCGATCCAGTCCCCCGTCAAACAGGATGCGCGTCTCCACCACTGACTCTTCTTTCGTCATACGGGATTTGACCATTTTCGCCTTGACAATGTTTCCAATGATTGTCTTGTCGCTATCCCGCTCTTTCTTCTTGCTGAGAAACACGATGGTGTCTGCGGCATACTTCGCACCTGAACCGCCCGCCATTTCCTTGGTTGGGAAATACGCGCCGATCACAGCATAGGTGTGGGTCGTAACGATCATCGGTACTTGCACCTTCGCCATTTTCAGACGCAACACACGAAACGCACCCTTGATCAACTGACTCTTCGTCATGTCACGGGTGTCTTTGCCCTCTGTCATGTCACCGATTTCCTTGCCACTCGGTAGCGCAGACAGAGAATCGAGAATGATCAGAAACGGAAACCGATCTTCTTCTGGGATGTTCGCATAGGTATCCAACATCTTCAATGCAACGGTGCGGAACCGTTCAATGGATTCCGGCTCGGACTTCATGACACGTTCAGGATCAATACCCCGTGAAGAAAACATGGCATTCGTAACCGCTGATTCTGTATCGAAGTATGCGACCCGTGCTTTATCATTGGCTGCCAAGTATTGCGACATAATAGAAAGCGCAAAAAAAGACTTCCCTACTGCCGGGTCACCCGCGAGGACTAACGCTTTATTATTGGGGAGACCACCAAACATATCTCCCGATAACGCGGCGTTCAATATGTAACTGCCGCTGTCGATGAACCCCGTAAATTCAGCCGCACTCTTGCCGTCTGATGCCAATGCAGTATCGGGATCGCCGATGTCCACAACGAACTGCCTAAAAAGGTCTACTTTGGCCATGATAATTTCAAGCTCCTGTCTTTATTCATATTAACTATTTTATCACACTTTCGCGATATTATTCAACAGAACGGTCGCGGCGGACGCGGACGGCACGTCTACCGAGACGTATAGACTTTGGGCGAATGGCGTCCAGTGTCGTATTTTCTAATGACGGTTCCGCCAGTGTTTCGGTGTCGACCGCGGTATCCACCCACGCCTGAGCCTTCAGTATATCCACTGGTGTATCTGGTGGGACACTATTAGGTTTCTTCACGGCCTTCTTCGCAGTTTTCTTCACAGTCTTCTTTACCTGTGGTGATGTATTCTGGTCAATGTCCGGTACGCTACTCGGCGTAATGCGCTTACCGGGAATTGACTGCGAGGCAAGCAACAACGCAATGGCCATTGGATCGAACACGGAGATGATGATAAGAATGAACACGGTCACGACGTGATCAAGAATATTGATATCGGTGCTGCCATACCATGCTTGCGCCACAAACATCAACGGGCCCACATCAACGGACTGCTCTTGTGTACGCTGATTCACCGCCAACAATTCCTGCTCTGCGATCTGGAGTGCTTCACCCGAGATATTCAATTGCGTTTGAAGTTCTTGTTCAAGGACTTGCTGCTCTCGTAACACATTCACCGCACCGTTGATGCTGGTGAGTCGGTCGTTCACCACAAGTCCCCCGATAACTTGATCCGCGAGATCGCTGCTTGTGAGCGTGGTGATAGCTGTTGCGCGGCGAGTATAGACGACGTTCGCTAACTCAACATTCCGTTCTGCTGCGGAACGTTCTGCGAGTAGTTGCGCCATCGGTGCTTGCTGTGTCAGGTACGCCCGCGAAAGATACCCGAAGATACCGATACCCGTGATCACTATCAACACAAAGACGCCGACACTCACATAAGCGACTAACGGTTTCGGTGAGGTGCGCCAATACCGGAATACCCACGACGCGCCGACGAGCTTGGCGACTTCGAGTGTACCTCCCATGATTACAATAGGCCAGAACACACTCACAAAGATGTATGCTAATCCGGTAACTGAGTAGAACGCGGCGATGCTAGAGAGGCCGATGCCCGTCACAAAAAGCATTATCCGCATAAAGGTAGACGACATGTGTACTCCTAATCGAATAGTGTGGCGTTACGCCGAGGTTCAAAATTAGTAATTATTACTTCATCGACAGATACCGCGTCTCCGCGACCCGCCGTGTACGTCGCAGCCACTTGGTGTATCTGTGTGGCCGGGAAGTGGGTAATGTAGAAGGCATCACCAATCACTTTATTTGAGTATGCATACGGTCCGTTATGTGTGGTGAGAAACTTCGCCAAGTGAACGTGATTGCTTTCTTCGAAATTGCACTGATAGTCCACAGACGAACTTCGATACGGTGGATCGGCGTACACGTAGTCGCCATCGCGAAGCGTTACGTCTGCATACGATCCACAATGAATGTCTGCATGGCGCAATACATCTGCCACTGCATGAATATTGTCAGTTGTGAAAAACTTCTCACCTTGCGTACAAGTGCCCGGCGGCGTCGAGTACCGTTTCTCACATATGTTGTATGCTTTCCATATACCATTGAAATTCACACTCAACATGAACAGTAGCATACCCGACAAGTATTCAGCCGACTTATCCTGATGTGCGAGGCAGTAACCTTTGCGTAGCTTATAGTAATACGGCTTTCGTGCTTCGGGAGTCAGCTTTAGCCACCCATTCACACATTCTTGCCATCGATCAATGACACCTGTGGTATTTTTCGCGAGTGTTTGATAGAGCAGGATAAGTTCCTTGTTGGCATCATTGATGACAAGCTGGCATGAGGGATAGGTTTCCGCCATCCACAATGTCGTGGTCAATGCGCCCGCAAACAAATCGACAAACCGCGTTGGTTCCACCTTGGGAAAGAAGTATGGTTCATACAGGTTCAGCATTCGCTGTTTACTGCCTGTCCACTTAAAGAGGGGTTGAATGCGTGTACGCAT
>Ga0209501_10000342_pt1 | contig 57930 bp, 56 predicted proteins | sample ArcticOcean_MG_C_4_FD_187434 | JGI IMG/M metagenome (GOLD analysis project Ga0209501, IMG submission 187434) | Marine microbial communities from western Arctic Ocean - ArcticOcean_MG_CB4_134 (SPAdes) (version 2) | ecosystem: Environmental > Aquatic > Marine > Oceanic | place: Arctic Ocean...
ATAGATTATGTAAGTTACTTTTATATTTCTAATATAATATTTACAATATATTTATGATTAAAATATTTGATTTATTGACTTTTTTTATTAAAAAAATATTACCTATGATTTTAGGTATAACCGTAGTTGGAGTAGCTATTTATCTAGCATATATTTTTATTGAAAAAATCTTACAGTATTAGCTCAAGGCATGTAAAATATATTAATATATTTTTTTATTGAAAGTGAGAATTATGGAAAAAATCTTTAATCACATAGATCAACATATTGAAGAAACTATAGAAACTCTTTTTAAAATGGTATCTCAACCTAGTGTTTCTGCTCAAAATTATGGATTTGATAAAGCACCAAATCTTATAAAAAATATTTTGTCTGATTATGGATTAAATTCTCAATTATTAAATACACCGAATAATGGGAATCCCTCAATATTTGGGGAGTTTAAATCAATTAGTGATAAAACTCTAATGTTTTATACTCATTATGATGTTATGCCTGCTGAACCTTTAGAATTATGGGAATCTGATCCTTTTAAACCTGAAAAAAGAGGAAATAGACTTTATGGCAGAGGAATGTCTGATGATAAAGGAAATATTGCTGCAAGGCTGGCTGCAATTAAAGCTTTTTTAGATATAGAGAATAAGCTACCTACCAATCTGAAATTCTTTATAGAAGGAGAAGAAGAAATAGGAAGTAAAAACTTATTAGGATTAATCGAAACTTATAAGCCATTACTTAAAGCTGATGCATGTATTTGGGAAGGAGGAGGGGTAAACATGTCAGGTTCTCCTTTAATATATCTTGGTCTAAAAGGTGGATTAACTATAAAAATGTCTGTTAATAAATTAAGTGTCGATGCCCATTCTTCTTATTCTCCGATATTACCTTCATCTATAGATAGATTAACAAAAGCTATGAATTCAATGAAAAACGATTTAGGTCAAATAATTATAGAAGGATTTCATGATGCAATTATAGATTTAAATAAAGAACAAAGAGAAGCTATTAATTCTTTGCCAGATGATACTAAAGAATGGGAGGATAAATTTGGAGTTAAATTATTAGGAAATAATCTTGAATCCATAGATGATTTAAATATAAAGCTTTACTCTGAACCAACAGCAAATGTAAACTCTATTCAGTCTGGTTATAATGGGCCAGGTATGAAATCTATTGTACCTGCATATGCAGAATGTAAAATGGATTTTAGATTAGTACCTAACCAAAACCCAGCAGAAATCTATGAATATATAAAAAAACATTTAATAAAAAAAGGTTTTTCAGATATAGAAATAGAACCACTTCATCAGATTTTTCCATTTAGAACAGATATGAATTCTGATTTAGTTGAATTAGTTAAAACATCTGCGTTTGAAATTTATAATAAAAAACCTCTTGTTACACCAAATATGGCTGGCTCAGGACCTATGTATGAATTTGGAGGACTTTTAAAAATGCCTATTTGTAGTGCTGGAGTAGATCATCCTACACATAATATGCATGCACCTAATGAAAACATAACTATAGATGATTTGTCTCTTGGTGCAAAGCATATTGCGTTAATAATGAAAAGATTTTCTGAAATATAATTCTTAATATTAAAATAAAAAACCCACCTCCAGAGTTTCTACCTGAGCAATCAACTAGAGCTTCGTGAGAAGCGGGCTTTATTATCTAAACTTCATAGTTCCATCTGAATTAGTTTTAGCCAATTAGGTGCCTCAATGTTTCCATTTTAGCGTCCCCTTAATTGATCCCGAAAGATCAATCTCCGATTTCACTCCATTTAGATTATCTAAACTTCATAGTTCCATCTGAATTAGTTTTAGCCAATTAGGTGCCTCAATGTTTCCATTTTAGTGTCCCCTTAATTGATCCCGAAAGATCAATCTCCGATTTCACTCCATTTAGATTATCTAAACTTCATAGTTCCATCTGAATTAGTTTTAGCCAATTAGGTGCCTCAATGTTTCCATTTTAGCGTCCCCTTAACTGATCCCGAAAGATCAATTTCTGATTTCACTCCATCTAGATAAATAAATAATACAATACTTTTTTTTAATTGCAACCTTTATTTTTCCCAGCTTTAAAAAAAAGTAATATTTCAACTAAAAATTCATGAAATATAGTTAAAAAAATATTTTTCCCAGATATAAATATTATTAAAACAATTCTCTTTTTTTTGAGTAATATAATTTTGAATGATTTTATTAACATTGAAAATTATATTACTTAGAATAGAATAAAGAACTATAAATTTAAAAAATAATTAAAAATATTGGAGGAAAGCATGTTAGAAAGATTTCATGTACCGCATGATATAGCTGTAAAAGTAAATCATAAAGAAATTTTTCAAGTAGTTGAAAATATTTTCATAAAAATGGGGATGTCAAAGAAAGATGCTGAATTGTCAGCTGATGTATTAATTTATGCAGATATAAGAGGTATAGAATCTCATGGTGTTTCAAATATGCTTAGAAGATATGTTGAATCATTTTCTGAAGGTGGAATAAATCCTACTCCTAAACCAAAAATTATTAGAGGTAAAGGAGCTGTAGCTACTTTGGATTCTGATTCAGGACATGGATTAGTCGTTGGCCCTTATGCTATGAATCTGGCAATAGAAAAAGCTAAAGATTATGGAATTGGGTCTGTAACTGTTATTAATGGGAAACATTTTGGTGCTTGTGCTTACCATGCTGAATTGGCGTTAAAACATAACATGATTGGTATAGCAATGACAACAGGTGGCCTTATGGTGGCACCAGTTCATGGTGCTGAAGCAAAAGTAGGTTTGAATCCAATTGGTGTAGCTGTACCGACGAAAAATGAACCTCCATTTATTTTTGATGCATCTATGTCTTCTGTAGCGGGTAATAAAATAGCTTTAGCTCAAAGATTGGGTGTAAAAGTTATGGGAGGGTGGATCGCACAAGAAGATGGAACACCAATTATGGAAGAATCTATTGTTCCTGATAAGTATTTAATGCTACCAGCTGGAGGAACTAGAGAAATTGGTTCTCATAAAGGATTTTCACTAGCTATGCTTGTAGAAATTCTTGCTGGAGTATTAGGTGGGTCTGGAGCAGGTAACTTTAGAAGATCAGATGCAGCTCATCACTTTATTGCATATGATATAGACTCATTTACAGATGTGGATCAATTTAAATCTGATATGGATGATTATATGAAATCAATTAAAGAAACAAAACCAGCACCTGGTTCAGACAGAGTGCTTTATGCTGGATTACCAGAATTTGAAGAAAAAATAGAGAGAGAATCTAATGGAATTCCTTATCACCCTGAAGTTTTAGAATGGTTTAAGAATATTTGTGCTGAATTAGGGATTGATTGGAAAATAAGTTAATTTTTAAATAAAAATTTAAAAGGGAGAAAAAATGCCAAAGAGAATAAATAAAGTTATTGAGTTGTGGGAAGAAGGACAGCCTGTATATCATAAACATCCAGATGAGCTTAGCTATGAGGGAGGATTGGAAGATTCTAAAACATGGGCAGATATGTTGCTTATAGATTTTGAACATAATCCGTTTGATACAGTGGGGTTAACTAAATATATGCAAGGATTAAAATATGGAGGACCTACTGCAAGTGGTCATCTAACTCCCACTGTAATTTGCACCTTACCTTCAAATGCTATTACACCTGAAGAAGTTAAATATAATGCTTGGCAAGCTAGGCATGTTTTAACTGCTGGAGTTCACGGTATTCTACACACCCATACAAGAAGCCCAGAATCTGTAAAAGCTTTTGTTCAAATCACTAGATATCCTTTTCAAGATATAGGAAGAGATGTTATTGGCGAGGGATTAAGAGGAGCTGGAGGACAAAAAAAACCTGCTGAATTATGGAATTTAGATCAAGCAGAATATGTTAAAGTAGCAGATCCTTGGCCTTTAAATCCTAAAGGAGAACTAATTTTAGGTTTAAAAATAGAAGATAGGCATTGTGTAGCTAATGTTGATGATATTGCTAAAGTTCCTGGAATAGCTTTTGCTGAATGGGGTCCTGGAGATATGGGCATGAGTTATATGCAACCAGATGCACATGACCCTCCTTATCCAGATGTTTTGAATGAAGCAAGAAATAAAATAAAATCTGCACTTTATAAGAATGGGAAAGTTTTTTACTCAAGCTGGTTAGATGAAAGTATGAGTGATGAGGAACGAGTTGACTATATAATTGATGAGCTTGGTTGTAAGATGATTGGTGGAACTAAAGAGATAGCTTTATATGGAAGAAAAAAAACGAATAGACAAATGCCTGTTTAATTAATTTGCTTTTTTTGGCAAATATTCGAATAAATTCTTTTTAGTAATAATTTTTAAATTTAAGTAATATATTAATAATATGTTTAAAGTGAATCCAGCTTGAATAATGAACTCAATTTAAATAAGATATCTGGTTTTAAGGATAAATATTCTGAAGAAATATATTTTTCAGATGATTTAAATTCTAAATTTTTCAGATTTACAGAAAAATGGGGTTATACTCAAATATCTCCTCCAATATTAGAAAAAACAGACCTTTTTTCTAATAAAATAGGTTCAAGCCTTACAAGTAATATCTATAGCTTTACAGATCCATCTGGCTTAGAAGTTTCTTTAAGACCAGATTTTACTTCATCCATAATTAGAATGATTTTTGAAAATAATGAAAATCTTCCCACAAATGAAATTAGATATTCTTATTCAGGCGAAATATATAGATATAATAATGTTTCAAAAAAAAATTATATTTCCCAAAATGGAGTTGAGCTTATTGGAAGTAATAATTTGACTTCCGATATAGAAACAACTGCTTTAGCAATTTTATTTTCTAATGAAATAATAGGAAACGACTTGTTTGTTTCTGTTGGGCATGTAGGAATTATTTCTGATGTATTAACTTATTACAATTTAAGTGATAGAGAATCTGTTTTTATATTACAAAACTTAGATTTAATTGCTAAAGAAAAAAATATAGATTTTATAATAAATAAAGCTAAAGATTTTGGATTATTTTTTCAAAATGATTTAGAAAATTTTGAAAAAAAATCATTTTCTAACAATGAATATTCTAGGATGCTTGATTTTGCTTTCTCCAATGATGGTAATTTTTCTCAAACTAGGGAAAAAAATTCAATAATAGAAGGCTTAGCTAATAAATATGAAAAAAACACTACTATTGATAATTTCTCTGATTGTATCCAACTTATTGCTAAATTAGTAAATATTCAAGATAATTTGGAAGAATCAGTTTCGAAAGCTAATAAGATTCTAAATAAAATACCTGTAAAAAATAATCTTTCAGAGTTTTATAAAATTGTAAATAGTTTGAAAAATTATGAAATAGATTTATCAAACATAAAAATTAATTTTGGTTTAGTTAGAGAATGGGGATATTACAGTGGTTTTGTTTTTAATTTATACAACAAAAGTATTTTAGATAAAAATAATTTTGGAGGAGGGGGAAGGTATAACAGTTTAGGGAATTCATTAAATAATAAGGATCCATTACCTGCGACTGGTTTTGCAATTGATAATGAAAAGTTAATAGAAGAAATTAAACTTAAAAATAGCAATAAAAGATTGAATAAAATTGTTATATACGTGCCTAACCAAAATGATTATGACTTAGCAATTAAGACTTCAATAGAAGAGCGAAAAAATGGAAATATCGTTACATTAGAAACAAAATTTACTTCAATAAATGTATTGGAAGATTGGTCAAAATATAATGGTATTTATGAAATAATTCATTTTGATAAAGGTGAATTGATTAGGAGAAAAATTTAATTTGAAAAACTTATCTTTAGCAATACCTGTTTCGGGTGCTTTATATGATGGAAGTATGGATTTACTTAATAACTGTGGATTATCAGTTTCTAGATCAAATAATAGGGTATATACTGCTAAAATTCCTAGCTTAACTGGTATAGACGTAATGTTCCAAAGGCAATCTGATATACCTTCAAGGTTAGATTCAAATGTAGCAGATATAGGAATTGTAGGATTAGATAGTTTTTATGAATCTAAATTGGATGACGGTAACTCATTAGTTTTAATTGATAACTTAGGATTTGGGAAATCTGATTTAGTTTTAGCTGTTCCTGACGCATGGCTTGATGTAAAGAATTTAGTTGATTTAGCAGATCTATCCTTTAAAATGAGAGATCAAGGAAGAGATTTGAGAATAGCAACAAAATATCCTAGGCTCGTGTCCAGGTTTTTGAATAACAATTCAATATATTATTTTAATATTGTGGATGCAAGCGGGGGTATAGAAGTTGCTCCACATATAGGATATGCTGATATGATTTGTGACATAACAGCCACAGGAAACACTCTTAGACAAAATAGATTAAAAATAGTTGAAAATGGAATTGTTTTTTCTTCTCAAGCAGCACTTGTTGGAAATATAGAAACACTTGCAAAAAAAAATAATTTTTCAACAATTAAAACAATCATCGAAAAAATTGAAGCATACATGAATGCAAAAAAATATATTCGAGTAACAGTAAATCTTTCTCTTACAGATTTAGGGCTTTCGTCTCCCGAAGACTTACAAGCAGTTTTAAGCTCAAATCATATACTGCACGGATTAAAAGGTCCTTCATTTAGCCATGTATTAACAACAGAACCAGGTCAATGGATTTCCTTAGAATTAATTATCTCAAGCGAACAACTATTACCTTGCATAGAAGAGCTAAGAAATTTAGGAGGAGTTAGTATAACTACTTCAGATTTAAATATGCTTTATTATAAAGATTCTATTGGATATTCCAAACTTTTAGAAGCTGTTTCTTTAATTGGAGATAAAGAGTGAAGTTAATTTTTGGTAAGAAATCTACCTTAGAATATTTAAATAAAATAAGAACTAATAATTATCTAAATATAAAAACCAGCGGTAATGGTTATTTTGAAAAAGAATATAATCACGAAGATTATGCAAAAAAAATCATAGAATATACAAAATTAAAAGGAGATAAATTTCTTTTTGAATTAAGCTCTAAGTTAGATGACAAACAATTTGGTAAAGTGGAAATTTCTAAAGAAGAAATAAGCAAATCAATAGATCAAATATCTAAGGACGAAAGAAAAATAATAGAAGATACAATACTAAGGATTGAAGAATTTCAAAAAAACACATTATATAAAAATTGGTTTGATGAAAAATTAGGTTATGGAGAATATATTAGACCCATAAATTCTGTAGGTTGTTATATTCCTAGTGGTTCAGCTCCTTTAATTTCAACAATTTTAATGACAGTAATTCCTGCAAAAATTGCTGGAGTAAAAAAAATAATAGTCTGTTCACCTACTAAAGGTTCAGATTTACCTAATAAATTTTTGTTAGCAACTGCTTACTTAAGCGGAGTTGATAAATTTTATACTTATGGAGGACCTCAAGCGATTTCAAGTATGGCATATGGTACTGAATTTGTAGATAAAGTAGATATGATTTGTGGGCCAGGAAATATATTTGTTATGAGTGCAAAAAAGCTTGTATATGGGGATGTTGGTTTAGATGGTATTTTTGGACCAACTGAAACATTAATCATTGCAGATAGTTCATCAAATAAAGAATATGTTATCGGAGATTTGATGGCTCAAGCTGAGCATGATAAATTAGCTTTACCAATGATGATTACTAATGATGTTAAATTTGCAAAAGAAATTAATACCTTATATAAAAATAAAATGAAGAATTTATCAAGAAGAAATATAATAGAAGAATCAATGAATAATGGATTTATATCAGTTTTAGAGAGTAATGATGAAATTATTGAAGTTTCCAATGAAATAGCTTCTGAACATATTTCTATTGCTTCAGAGAATCTAGTTTATTTATCAGAAAGTATAACATCAGCAGGTTCTATATTTTTAGGTGAAACATCTTCAGAAGTTTTAGCAGATTATGTTGCTGGCCCAAGCCATGTAATGCCAACTAATGGCTCAGCTAAATATTCTTCTTCAGTTTCATCAAGAACTTTTCTAAAATCTATACCTGTGTTAGCTATAGATAAGAAAAGATTTTTAGAAATTAGCGAGGATGCAGAAAAACTGGCTTCTTTAGAATCATTAGATGCGCATAAACAAGCTTTAAAGATTCGAAGAGAACAATTCTTAATGGAGTAAATTTTGAACTTTGATAACTATATTAGAAAACACATTAAAAACATACCTTTCTATGAAGGAGTAGATCCTTCAATAAAATTAGCTGAAGAATCAGGAATCTTGCCTGAAAATATTATAAAGCTAAATGCTAATGAAAATCCTTTTGGTAAAACCTTGGCTTTAGGAGAAAATCTTTCTTCAATTAACATACATGAATATCCAGATCCTAAACAAAAATTATTAAGAGAGTCATTGTCCAAATATACTGGAAAAAAAGTAGATGAATTAGTTGCAGGATCTGGAAGTGATGAATTGATAGATATTTTAATTAGAATTTTTCTAGATCAAGGAGATAAATTAATAGATGTCCAACCAACTTTTGGAATGTACGAATTTTTCGCAAAAATTCAAGGAGCAAATGTAATTTCAGTCCCTAGAGATGAAAATTTTAATTTGGATTTAGAGTCTATTCTAAGTAAAATTGACAAATCTACTAAAATGATCTTTTTAGCTTCACCAAATAACCCTACTGGAAATTTAGCTTCTTTAACCGAAATAAAGACTTTGCTTGACAGTGAAATAATAGTAGTGGTAGATGAAACATATTTTGAATTTTCAAATAAAACTTATTCAGGGTTGATTGATGAATATGAGAACTTGGTTGTTTTAAGATCTTTTTCTAAATGGGCAGGATTAGCTGGCCTTAGAATTGGCTATGCTATTTCTAATCCTAGACTTATACAAAGAATGCTTCTTGTAAAACAACCTTACAATATCAATTCTGCTGCTGAGCAAGTTGCTATGTTAGCAATGGATAAAAAGCTAGAGATTCTAAATAAAGTTAAAATATTAATACAGCAAAAAGAACTAATATATGAATTTTTAAAAAATAAAAAAGGATTAAAAGCTTATCCATCATCAGCCAATTTTATACTTTGTGATTTTGGTAATTATGATTCTAATGATATTTTTTTACAATTAGCTCAAAAAGGAATATTTGTCAGAAAGTTTTCTAATAGATTAATTAATAATTGTTTAAGAATTTCTGCAGGAACTCCTGATCAAACTGGTAAATTATTACAAGTGCTTGATAACATAATTTCGTGATATAAAAATACTATTATGAAACAACAAAGAATATCAAAAAAATATAGATCTACTGGAGAAACAGAAATTTCTATTGAAATAAACTTAGACGGATCAGGTTCATCTTCAATAAAATCTCCTATAGGCATGTTAAATCACATGTTAGACCAAATCGCTAGGCATGGATTAATAGATATTACAGCAGATATTAAAGGTGATTTAGAAACAGGTACTCATCATATCATTGAAGATACTGCTATAGTACTTGGAATGTGCATAGACGAAGCTTTAGGTGATAGAGCAGGTATAACAAGAATGGGAGATAAGACATGCATGCTTGATGAGGCTTTATGCCATATTGCATTAGATCTATCAGGTAGAGGCTACTCTGTAATTGATATGACTGATAAAACAAGTAATGAAGGTGAATTTTCAGTTGATATGTGTAGGCATTTTTATGAATCACTTTCTTCTAATGGTAGATTTGGAATTCACTTAAAGATGCTTTCAGGAACTAATCATCACCATATACTTGAATCTTCTTTTAAAACTTTTTCTAGAGCCTTAAAAGAAGCTGCTTCTTATGACCCAAGAAGATTGAATTCTATTCCTTCTACAAAAGGTTCCTTATAAATTATATTTTTTTATAAGAAAATTTTTCTATAATAGGGTTTGAAAGTAGTTTATCAGATATTTCATCTATTTTTTTTGATGAAGTTTTTTCATTATCTGATTCGATATCAACGATAAACACTTTGCCAGATCTTATACTTATTATTCCTTCAAAACCTATTCTTTTAGCAGATTCAGCAATAGTAAGACCTTGTGGATCATTTACATTATCTTTGTATAAAATTTTTACTTCATAGCTATAAATCAATTTTTGCTCTCAATCAACCCAGATCTCATAATTTGATCAAATTTTTCCTCTCCTAAAGATCCAGAGTGACGCATATTAACTGTTCCGTCACTATTTAAAAATACCCAATAAGGAAATGCAGATAATCCAAAATGTTCAGCTATAATATTTTCTTCATTATCAAAAATTACTGAAGGGGACCAGTTTTCCCTAATTAGCCAATCATTTGGAGGATAGTTAGGTTTATTTTTTTCTATGTAAGTTACTACAGAATATAAGTTGATGTTATTTGAAGATCCATTTTTATTTATCCAATTTTGAATTATTGGTACTTCTCTTTGACAGTGTGAACACCAATGTGCTAAAAAAACAATAACAGTAGGTTTTCTTTCTTCCAACCCAACTCTAGTAGACATGGTTATACTATTGCCATTTAAATCTATTCCAGTTGGTATTGGCGCAAACGCACCAATGGCTAAGTCATTACCATTACGATTGAATTCAGGCAAAGCACCTCCCTGAACAGTTACTTCACTAAATTCAAAAGATGCTTCTGAACATGACATGACTAATAATAATATAAATAGTGAGATACTTTTAATTTTCATTTTTATTTAGATAATATTTTAAAATTTATTATTATTAATAATAATCCAAAAAAATTAAAAAAAGCCATTAATGGAATAGAAATAAAACCTAATTCCCAAACATATGGGCTAGAGCAATTTATTATTTCACAACTTTCTTCTAAAGGAAAAAGTTGAATTGAATAATGGAATAAAGATATTAGAATTCCAATTAATATAAAAGGTATTGAAATTATTATGCCATTTGGATCTTTTTTAATCCAACTCATAAAATAAATAATAACTAAAGGGAATAAAAATATTCTTTCAAACCAACAATACTTGCATGGTTCAAGATTTTTTATTTCAGATAAATATAAGCTTGATACAGTTCCTATAGTGGAAAGAATTAGGCAATACATAAGAACAGACCTGTAATTCATATCAAATTTCTTATGAATATACTTTGTGATTATATTTTTAGGATAAAAGAAATTAATTAACGTAACAGAAGAAAGTAAACAAATGTAAATAAGGCTTATGATTGCTAATATTTGAATTTCAAACACTTAGTTACTCCTGAAAGAAGAAAGAGGAGCCCTATCTTGATATGCTTCTATAAATTCTTTTATTTTCTCCTCATCAAATTCTGTTAATTTCAAATGGTGTCTCCAACCTGTTATTGTAATTGCAAATTCATCAAATGCGCTATAAGGAGTCATCAAAAATAAAAATTTACTTTCTGGCATCAAATTTAATAAATTATCTTTCATTTCTGCGCACATTTCTCCACCCGAAGATATATCAGTTGCTTCATTATCTATTCTGCTACAATCATAATGAATTCCTATTCCTCCATGTAAAAGATTTGCAACAAGTATTTCGTTTGGTAATTGTGTTTCATATTCTCCCCAAGGAGCTGGCGAAGTTACTCCTATACCTGGAATAGGTCTATCTACATCATACCAATAAGCTCCAGAGGTTGGTGGAGCTAGAGTATATCCTTGGTGTGGTTCTCCAATACCTAATTCTCTTCTTTTTTCTTCTTTATCAGTTTGAACTGGGCCTTCTAAATTAACTCCATTACCTTTGATTTTATTAGATGAAGTTCCAGAACCTAAAGCAGGACTAATGGTAAGGCCTAATATGAAAACTAGTGCAAGTAAGCCACCAAAAAAGTAAATAAAAAATCTTCTTCTTCGTTTTTTTTCTTTACTTTTATCTCTTCTCTCATTTGTGATTTGAGATTTTGTCATTCCTTTTCTATGTTTTGGTCTCGATGTAGTAATAATTTTTTCCTTTTTTATTTTTTTTACTATTTTAATTTATCATCAGTAATCACTTCATAGATATCTAAATACCTTTTTAAAGTATTTTTTATGACTTCATTTGGTAATTTAGGTGGAGGAGGAGTTTTATCCCAAATTTGATTACCTAGCCAATTTCTAAGAAATTGCTTATCATATGGTTCAGGTGAAGATCCAATTTTATAATCGCTTAATTTCCAAAATCTACTAGAATCAGGTGTTAATACTTCGTCTATCAAAGTTATTTTATTATCTACAAATCCAAATTCAAATTTAGTATCAGCTAATATAATACCTTTTGATAAGCAATATTCATTTGCTTTGTTGTAGAGTTCAATAGAAATATCTTCAAGTTTTTTATATAAGTCTTTTCCAATTAAGTTTTCCCCTTGTTTTTCAGATAAAGGTTCATCGTGGCCTTCTTCAGCTTTAGTGGAGGGGGTGAAAATAGGTGGAATAAATCTTTCTCCTTCTAATAGAGTATTGTTTATTTTTTTAAAATTTATTGTTTTAGATTTTTTATACTCTTTCCAAGCACTTCCTGTAATATAACCTCTAACAACGCATTCTATATCAATTCTTTGAGCCTTTTTTACTATTGTTGATCTTTTAATAATTTGATCATTTAAATTATTAAAATCTTTGTAATTAGAAAAGTCAAAATCTTCCCCTTTACAAATAAAATGGGTGTTATAACTTTTAAAAAAATCAAACCAAAATGCACTAAGATTATTTAAAATTATTCCTTTACCGCCTATTGGTTCATTCATAATTACATCATAAGCAGAGATTCTATCTGTAGCTATAAATAGGAGTTTATCATTATCCAGTTTATATATATCTCTAACTTTGCCAGAATGTATTTTGTTATTTAGATTAGTTTTTTTTATTTTTTCAAATTGCATACTAATCTAAATTCCAGCCTAAAGAATTAAATTGATGCTTTGTAAATCTTAAATAAAATTTATAATCAAAAATTTCAGAAATTTCATCTTTGTTTAACATTGATTTTATTATTTTATTTTTTAGACATAAATCTCTAAAATTAACACCAGTACTAAGACATTCCATCGAAAGAGATTGCACAAGATCATAAGCTTCGTTTTTATCCATTCCTGCTTCAATAATTTTCAACATTACCCTTGGAGAAAAAATTAGTCCTTTAGCTTTATCTAAGTTTTCAAGCATATTTTCTCTATTGATTTCTAAATCAGAAATAATTTGATTTGTAAGAAAAATAATATAATCAAGCGCTATTGACGAATCTGGTAAAATAATTCTTTCAGCAGATGAATGAGAAATATCTCTTTCATGCCACAATGGTATATTTTCTAGTGCAGCTGCACTATTTGATCTTATTATTCTAGATAATCCACAAATTCTTTCTGAAAGCTCTGGATTTCTTTTATGAGGCATTGAAGAAGATCCTTTTGTTACAAATCCTTTTTTCCCAAAAGGCTCTCTTACTTCGTCAACTTCACTTCTTTGGAGATGTCTAATTTCCAATGCAATTTTTTCTAATGAACTAGCTATTAATGCTAGATTTTGAGAATATTCTCCATGAATATCTCTTTGAATAACTTGATTTGTTATTTTAGCAGGAGAAAGATTAAGTTTTCTGGATACAATTTTTTCAAGTTCTGGTGAAACTGTTGCAAAAGAGCCAACTGGGCCAGAAATCATACATATTGAAGATCTCTTTTTAGTTTCGATAAGTCTGTCTTTGTGTCTTTTTAATTCATCCCAAAATATCCCTAGTTTTGCACCAAAACTCATTGGCTCTGCATGCATTCCATGTGATCTTCCTACACATGGAGTATCTATCTCTTCTATAGCTTTTTTTTGTAAAGAATTCATTAATGTTTCTAGTTCTTTACTTATATGCTCTATTGATGCTTTAAGCTGAAGACTTAATCCAGTATCTTTTACATCATTTGAAGTTATTCCATGGTGAATCCACCTTGACTCTTCTTGTAAGTTTTCAGAAATTGATTTTACAAATGAAACTATGTCATGCTTTGTTTCATTAAAATATTTTTCATATATATCTATATCAAATTTGATTTTTTTTATTTTAGATAAATCTTCATTAGGAATCACACCAATTTCATTCCAAGCTTCACAAGTGGCTATTTCTACATCTAACCAGAAATTATACATACTTTCATCTGACCATATAGATGAAATTTTTTCTCTTGAATATCTAGGTATCAAAACTTTTTCCTTTTAACGTCTTTATATATTTTAATAAGTTATTAAAACCTTCAAATTTATTAGCATTTATTTTTTCTTCTAAGCATTTATTATATAACGGATCAAGTGCAAAAATTTCATCACATTTTTGAGATGCACAAAAATCTGTGGTGATTCCATCCCCAATATATATAATAAAATTTTTATCTTTTAATGATTCAACAGTTTTGCATTTACAAATACCCCAATTATCTGAACAATTTATATCATAAGAATCTTTGTATGAAAAACTAACTTTTTTATTTGATTTTTTTTCCATATCTGCAGCAATTAAGGTTAATCTACTTTGATACTTATTTATTACTGGGTTAATATAAGATTTTATCCCTGAACTTAAGATTACTATTTTGATATTCTTGTTTTGTGAATAATCAATTAATTCATTAAATCCATTTCTAATTTCTACATTATTTTTAGAAAATTCTTCTATTTCTAAAACAGATGTCTTTTCTAAAGCTTTTTTAAAAGAATCTTCTTGATATGTTCTAAAATTTATTTTTTTAGATTTATATTTTGAAGCTATTTTTTGATAATCATCTGGAACAAAATTATTAAGCACTAATTGAGCTGCATTTTTTGTTACCAAAGTATCATCAAAATCTATTACTAATAAAATATTTTTTTTAATCATTTTCTTCAGCTTTTAGTGCAATATCAGACCTATAAAAGGAACCATTAAATTTTACTTTGTTTATTTCTTTATAAATCCTAGCTCTAGATTCCTTTATTGTTTTATCTAAGTTTGATAGAACAATTACTCTTCCTCCATCAGTAAGTAATTTTCCTTCAAGTTCTTTAGTTCCAGAATGAAAACAAATAATATTTTTATTAATATTTTCTAATCCAGTTATTTCAAAGCCTCGTTTATATTCCTCAGGATATCCATCTGAGCAAATTACGACAGATACTCCTTTTATATTCTTCCAGCTTACTAACTTATTATTAAAATTACTTTTACTAATACTTAAAAATATTTCACTTAAATTTCCGTTTAACATTGGCATAATGAGCTCACATTCAGGATCTCCAAATCTACAGTTATATTCGATTACTTTTGGACCATCATTTGTGATCATAATTCCTGAATATAGGATCCCTTTAAAAGGAGTTCCTATATTTTTCATTGATTTTAAAGTTGGATAAATAATATCATTTAAAATTGTTTGTTTTAATTCTTCATTCCAAAACTCAGGAGGAGTATAACAACCCATACCACCTGAGTTTAATCCTTCATCATTGTCATAGGCTCTTTTGTAGTCACAAACTGCTATTGGTTCAGAAATTTTATCTCCATCAGTAAATGTGAAAACACTTACTTCTGGACCATATATTTTGTCTTCAATTAATATATTTATCCCTGATTGTCCTAGTTCTTTTTTTATAAGTAAACTTTTAAGTATATTAATCATATCTTCATCAGATTTTGGTAGAAAAACTCCTTTTCCTCTTGCGAGTCCATCTGCTTTTATGACTATATTTTCATACCCTTTTTTTAATGCGTATTTTTTTGCGTCATCAAATTTATTAAAAAACTTTGCATAAGCTGTTGGAATATTATTTTTAAGCATTAATTCTTTAGAAAAAATCTTTGATGATTCAATTTTAGCTGCTTCTTTAGTAGGACCAAAAACTAAAATATTATTTTCTTCCAATAGATTAGTTATTCCTTCACTTAGAGGAATTTCAGGTCCAACTACTACTAAATCTGGTTTCAATTCTAGGATTTTATCTTTAAGGTCGTTTATATTTTCGTATTTAAAATCTATAGTTTCACAAATATCTGATATACCTTTATTCACACCTATACAAAATATTTTTGAAATATTTTTATCTTGACTTAACTTCCAAATAATTGAATGCTCTCTACCTCCAGATCCTATTACTAAAACTTTCATTTTACTCCCACTCAATCGTACTTGGAGGTTTAGATGTAATATCATAAACAACTCTGTTTACACCATCAACCTCATTTATTATTCTTGATGAAATGGAAGATAGTACTTCATACGGTATATCTGACCAATTAGCTGTCATAGCATCTCTTGAATTTACAGCTCTTATAGCAACACATTTTTGATAAGTTCTATTATCTCCCATCACTCCTACACTTTGAGTATTTGTTAAAACAGCGAATGCTTGCCAAATTTTATCGTATAAATCAGCTTTTTTGATTTCTTCTATAAGAATATTGTCTGCTTTTCTTAATATATCTAATTTTTCATCTGTTACATCTCCCATTATCCTTATTGCTAAACCTGGTCCTGGAAATGGGTGCCTACCTATAATTTCATCATTTATTCCAAGTTCTTTTCCTATTTTTCTCACCTCATCTTTAAACAAAAGTCTAAGAGGCTCTAAAAGTTTTAATTTCATTTTTTCAGGTAACCCTCCTACGTTATGGTGGCTTTTTATAACTACTTGATGGCCGTTTTTTATTATTGCTGATTCAACAACGTCAGAATAAAGAGTTCCTTGAGCAAGAAAAGATACATTTTTTATTTTTTTACTTTCTTTTTCAAACACTTCAATAAATTCTTTCCCAATAATTTTTCTTTTTTGTTCAGGATCAGTTACACCTGTTAATTTTTTAAGAAAAATTTCACTTGCATCTACTTTTAAAACATTAAGCCCTAGTCCTTCTCTTAGAAAACCCATTATTTCTGTGGATTCATTTTTTCTAAGTAATCCGTTATCTACAAAAATAGAAGTTAATTGAGAACCTATAGCTTTATGTATTAAAGTTGCAGTTATACTTGAATCTACTCCTCCTGAAATACCACAAATAACTTTATTTTTTCCAACTTGTTCTCTAATGTTGTCTATTGATGTTTCAATAAAGTTTTTTGCTGTCCATTTATTTGTAGTTTTACAAATTTCAATTGCAAAGTTACTAAGTATTTGATTACCATATTTGGTATTATCAACTTCTGGATGAAATTGAACCCCAAAAATATTATTTTTTTCAAAAGCAGCACAAAAAGAATTATCAGTTTTAGCAATAATTTTAAAATCAGTAGGTAAATTTATTATTTTGTCACCATGGCTCATCCAAACATTATTTTTTTTAGGAATATTTTTAAAAATCAAAGAATTGCCATTTATTATAAGCTCAGCATTACCATATTCTCTTTTGTCTGTTTTATCCACTTTACCAGCAAATTCATTTGCTAATAATTGCATTCCATAACAGATGCCTAAAATTGGAAGATTCGTATTTTTTATCCAATCTGGAAATTTAGGTGAGTTTTTTTTAAATACACTATTAGGACCTCCTGAAAGTATAAAACCCTTAATATTTCTGTCTTTAAAAAAACTTTTGTCGATATCTGGGTTTACTAAATCACAAAAAATGTTTAAATCTCTTAGCCTTCTTGAAATTAACCTTGTATATTGGGACCCATAATCAAAAATTACTATAGTATCTTGCTTCAAATTATATCCAGAATTATTTTTATCTATTAAGATTTAAGCATAATATTATTTTTTAAAAATTTGAAGATTAAAAACCAAAATATATTAATAGATAAAGTTTTATTAGACTTAAAAGAAGAGAAAGTTTGTATTCTTCCTACTGATACTTTTTATTCGCTATCAGTAGTTGCGGACAGCATTAAATCTATAGAAAATCTTTTTAGAATAAAAAAAAGAGAAATAAATAAACCTATACCATTATTAATATCAGGCTTAAAAGATATAGAAAAGTTTTGTGATATTTCTTCTATTAAATTAAAAAAAATAACTGAAAAATTTTGGCCTGGCCCACTTACAATTGTTTTACCAGCAAATAATTTATTACCAACAAAGTTAAATAATGGATCAGGATTTATAGGAGTTAGAGTACCTAACCACTCGTTTACAAAACAAGTTATTAAGAAATTAGGAAAACCTATTACTGGAACTTCAGCAAATATAAGTAATATTCCGCCTTCCAAAAATATACAAGAAATAATATCTACTTTTGGCCGATCTGTGTCTACAATAGTAAACATAGATTGTGGAAAAGAAAATCTTTCTTCAACAGTAATAAAGATCGACAAAAATGAATCCATTGATATCTTAAGAGAAGGTCCAATAACATTGGCTAATATTAACAAAATTATAAATGATTAAATAAATGAAAAATTTTTTAGAAAATTTAGAAATTGTCTTATCTAAGGATAATTTAGGTTTATATAAAATGATGCAATATCATTTTGGGATAGGTGACTATCAAGACCAAACTTCTAAATATGAATTTTCTTACGGGTCAATATCAGAAATATTTTCTAACCATTTTAGTATAAATCAAAAAATTTCAGTACAAATTTCAACTGCTATTGAATTATTAAATGCCTCTTTAGAAGTTCATGAAGATGTAAGAAATGGTAATACAGAAAGACTAAACAAGGAATCTCTTTGGTGGAAATTTGGTCCTGCTCAAGCTATAAATGTAGGAGATGGGTTCCAAGCCCTTTCTAGGTCAGTTTTGTTAAACGTTTCTAATTATTTTGATGATCACAAAATTTTACTAGATTTAATATCTAACTTTGATGACAGGATAATTGAAATATGTGAGACAGAAAACTTTGAGTTATCACTCCAAGAGTTACCAATAACTAAAGTAGAAGATTATTTTTCAATAATAAGAAATAAATATGGATCTTTATTGTCTAATTCATTTGTCTTACCTGCAAAATTAATTAAAACTTTCCCATTCTTAAACAGTAATAAAGAAACAAATAATTTTAGAACTTTAGCTGATAATTTAATGATTTATGAAAAAATAAGAAAAGATGTTGAATTCTTAAATGAAGAATCTCCAAAGGATTCAGCTCAATTTGGAGGGATATTATCTAAAAATAAACCTTTACCTGTTATATATATATTTGAAAATGGTAACCCAACTCAAAAAAGAAAAATTGGAGAGATTTATCTTGATAGAGTTATCGATCCAAAAAAAATAATAAAAATCAAGGAATTATGTATTGAATTGGATACAATTTCTCAATCTTTAGATACAGCTGAAGAATATAAAAATAAAAGTTATTTTATGCTTAATCAAATTGGTTTTTCAGAACAGGAAATAATTGATATTTTTGAAAAAATTAAGAATATTTAGTTATGATAAATATAAATACCATTATTTCAGAAAATTTTAAAAATAAAAATTGTTTATTACGTTTAGATCTTAATATACCACTTTCTAAAGATGGTTATATTTTAGATGACACAAGAATTATGGAAAGTATTCCAACTATAGATTTCTTATTAAATCAATCAGCTAAAGTTATAATAATTTCACATATAGGTAGACCTTTAGGAAGATATGATGAAAAATTATCTTTTAAAAAATTAATCAAAATAATTGAAGAGAAAATAAAAAGAAAAATATTTTTTATTAAATTTGAAGATCAAGATAATATAAAAAATATTATAGATTCTCTACCTTTTGGAACTTTATTTATGATAGATAATTTGAGATTTAATCCGGGAGAAGAACAAAGCAACACAGATTTTATAAATTTTTTATCAAGTTTTTCTGATGTTTATATTAATGATGGATTTGGTACTATTCATAGAAACCATGCTTCTATAACTGGTATAGCAAAAAAAATGCCTTCTTATGGAGGAATTCTTGTTGAAAAAGAAATTATTAATATTATTGGATGCTTAGGATTTAATTCTTTAAAATCAGTTGCTATTTTAGGTGGAGCAAAAATTAAAGATAAGATTCCAATTATTAAAAATTTATCAGAATCCTTTGAAGATATTATTATTACAGGAGGAATGATTAGGCCATTTCTTATAGCTTCAAATAAAATGACTCAAAAAAACAACTCAAACTATAAAGAAGAAATTAAATTTGCTGAAAATATTTTGAAAACAAACAATAAAATTTATGTTCCAGATCATTTGATTTGTAGTAGATCATTAAACTCTGAAGCTATATTACTTCACTCTAGTCAAATTACAGATCAAGATAATATATATGACATAAGCGCTAATTCTATGAATGATATATCAATAAAAATTTTAAATTCTGACAAGATAATCTGGAATGGACCACCAGGAGTTTATGAAAATGAAAAATTTCAAAGTGGTACTAAAAATTTAATCCAATCAATAGTTACTTCAAATTCAAAAATTAAATTAGCTGGTGGAGGCTCAACTGTTGCTGCTATAAACTATTTTAAATCTTATGATTTCTTTTCTCACATATCTACAGGAGGTGGAGCTTTTCTTAGATTGCTTGAAGGTAAATTTATGGAAGGGATTGAAGTCTTAAAAAAATGAATAAATTTTACATAATTGCAAATTTAAAAATGAATAAATCTTTTGATGAGAGTAAATTATATTTAAAATCTCTTCAAAATAAAATTATCAATTCAAAAAATAAAATTATTATTTGTCCATCAAATATTTCACTTGAGTACTTTTATAAAAATATTATTGGAATGGAAGTAGGTACTCAAGATATAGATCACAGAAAAGAAGGACAAGGAACTGGCTCAATATCAGCATCACAACTAAAAGACATCTGTGATTATGTAATAATAGGCCATTCAGAACGAAGAGAAACATTTTCAGAAAATCATAAAATATTATCTGAAAAATTAAAATTATCTTGGACATATAATATAAAACCAATATTTTGTGTTGGTGAAAATATAAATATTAGAAACAAAGGATCTAAAGCTGTTGAAGATTTTATTGTTCAACAATTAAAGGAATCTTTATTGCCTGATAGTAATTGGGATAATCTTTTAGTAGCTTATGAACCTATTTGGGCTATAGGCACAGGCAAAGCTGCAGATTTTAAGGAAATTACAAATGTGTTAGACGTTATTAGAAAAACTTTATATCAATTATCTAATAGTACAAATATTCCAATTTTATATGGAGGAAGTATAAACGAAAAAAACTTTAAAGATTATAAAAATAAAAAAAATATTAATGGATTTTTAATTGGTAGCGCTAGTCTTGACCCTGATATTCTTTCTAAAATAATAAATAATACTTAAATGAAAAATAATAGAGTAATATCTATAGTAGGTACAACTGCATCAGGAAAATCAGATTTAGCTTTAAATTTAGCTTCTAAATATAAATTACCAATTTTAAATTCTGACTCTAAACTTTTATATAAAGAATTTAATATTGGTACAGCTAAACCATCAAAAGAAGATTTGAAAAAAGTAAAACATTATATGGTTGATGTATTAAATCACAAAGAAAAAAGCAATCTTAAATGGTTTCTAGACCAATCAAGAAAAATAATAAGCGATATAAATAAATCAAATTCTGTTCCTTTAATTGTTGGTGGAACGGGACAATATACTTGGGGCATTATTGAAGGTTGGGATCCTCCAGAAATAAAACCTAATGAAGAATTAAGAGAAATTATCCAAAATGAAATTTTGGAAATTGGAATAAGTTCAGTAGTTAAAAAATATTCTAAAAAATTTGATTTATTAGGAATTTCTGATTTAGAAAACCCAAGAAGGTTAATAAGAGCAATTGAAAGATTAGAATCAGGTTATTCAGGAAATAGTAAAAATAAATTAAATGATCATAAACTAGAAGCATTAATTTTAGGAATTAGAATAGATAGAAAAACAAATGATAAATTAATTCAACTACGAATAAAAAAAATGTTAAATTCGGGTTGGATAGATGAAGTAAAAACACTTTTAAAGCTTGGTATAAAAGTTGATTCACCTCCTATGCTGTCAATTGGTTATAGAGAAGTAAATGAATTTATTAATAATAAAATAAACGAAACTCAATTAGAGGAAAAAATATTTTTTTCTACAAGAAAGTTAATGAGGCATCAAGATAATTGGTTTAAGAAATCTGATAAAAGAATTAAATGGATTGATTTTGAAAACTCTTATATTGAAGCAGATAATATAATATCAGAATGGCTATCTAAAAGAGAGGATGTGTGATGTTACCGTTTGTAAAACTACAAGGCGCAGGCAATGACTATATTGCAATAGATGGAAGAAATTTAAACTACGATTGGAACCAACTTTCAATAGATATGAGCAAACCTGCTTTTGGAGTAGGATCTGATGGAATAGTTGTAGTTTTTGAAAGTGATAAATCTGATATTCGTATGAGAATATATAATCCTGATGGATCTGAAGCTGAAATTAGTGGTAATGGAATTAGATTATTTACGAAATTTGTAATAGATGAAAAAATAATCATACCAACAAAAAATCATATTAAAATTGAAACAGGTGATGGAATTAAAACTGTGTATCCCAAAATTGATGAAGGTAAAGTTATCTCTTCTATAGTAGAAATGGGAATCCCAAATTTTATACCAAGTAAAATTCCTATTGATGTACCAAATATGAAAGATTCTGATTCTCCAAAATTTACACTAAAAGTACTAGGTTATGATTTGGAATTAACTTGTCTATCAATTGGAAATCCTCATGCAGTATGTATTTTAAATGAAAATGTAGATGATTTTCCTTTACTTGAAGTGGGATCTATTGTTGAGAAGCACAATTATTTCCCAAATCGAATAAATTTTGAAATAGTTAATATACTATCAAGAGATAGAATAAGAGCTAGAATTTTTGAAAGAGGAGCTGGAGAAACATTATCATCAGGAACTGGTAGCACAGCTTCAGCTAGTGCTTCAAGATACAATGGATTTGTAGATGATAATGTTGAAGTTGTTCTTGATGGAGGTAATCTAAATATTTCTTGGGACAAAGAAAATATGGCTTTGCTTGAAGGTCCTTCAGTTGAAGTTTATAAAGGTATTTGGTCAAATTGAAAAAATAGGAGTTATATATGGAATTAGCGAAAAGAGTTAAAGAATTACCACCATATCTTTTTGTTGGTATATCTAGAGCGATAGCAAAAAAGAAAGAGCAGGGTATTGATGTTATATCATTTGGAATAGGGGACCCAGATATACCTACTCCAAAAAATGTTTTAGATAGATTAAAAATAGCCGCTGATAATCCAACTCACCATAAATATCCTGAAAGTGAAGGTTTGCCAGAGTTTAGACAAGCTGTTTCCAGTTTTTATAAAAATAGATTTAATGTAGATTTGGATTTTGGGACTGAAATAATTAATCTAATTGGAGCTAAAGAAGGTATTGCTCACGCACCACTTTGTTTTATAGACCCAGGAGATAAAGCAATAGTGCCTAATCCTGCTTATCCAGTATACGAAGTAGGAACAATGTTTGCAGGTGGAGAGAGTGTATTTATTGATTTGTTAGAAAAAAATAACTTTTTAGTTGATTTTACTACTATAGATACTAAACTTGCAAAAGAAGCAAAAATGATGTGGATAAACTATCCTAACAATCCAACTGGCGCAATAGCAAATCTGGATTTTTTTATAGAAGCAGTAGAATTTTGTAAGGAATTTGATATAGCTTTAATGCATGATGCTTGTTATACAGAAGTAACTTATGATGGTTACGTTGCTCCCAGTATATTACAGGTCGCTGGCGCTATGGATATATGTATCGAATTCCATTCACTATCTAAAACTGCAAATATGACTGGATGGAGAGTAGGAAGTGCTGCAGGGAACCCTGATTTGATTAATGCACTTATGAGAGTGAAATCTAATATTGATTCTGGATTATCTCAAGCAATTCAAGAAATGGGTATTGAAGCTTTATCTTTATCAAACGATTGGATAAACAAAAATAATGATATATATAAGAAAAGAAGAGATAAAGTTGTTGCAACTTTAAATGAAATAGGTCTACATGCAAACGCACCAAAAGCAACTTTATATATTTGGACAAAAGTCCCTGAAGGATTTACTTCAGCTTCTTTTACTGAAAAATTATTAGAAGAGGCAAATGTAGTTGTAACTCCAGGCAATGGCTATGGAAAGGCAGGTGAGGGATACGTAAGGCTTTCACTTACTATTCCAGATGACCAAATTGATGAAGGTCTTAAAAGGTTGTCTAAATTAAGTTTAAAATAATTTGAAATTACATAAAACGAAAATAAAAAGAGAAAAAGCATTACTTGTAGCTTGTGCTATAAAAGGCAAATCTTCTATAAAAAAACTAAAAGAGTCTTTATCTGAGCTTAATAACCTAAGTATTTCTGCTGGGGCAGAACCAATATATGAAATTTATCAGCTTTTACAAAAACCACAAAATACATATATTGGATTAGGAAAAATATTTGAAATTAAAGAATATATAAAAAGTCTTAAAATAGATGTTTGTATTTTTGACGATGAATTAAACCCTAGTACACAAAAAGTATTAGAAAACAAATTAGGAATTAAGGTTATTGATCGAACAGCTTTGATTTTAGATATATTTTCTAAAAGAGCTCAGTCTCATGAGGGAAAATTACAAGTTGAATTAGCCCAATCTGAATATTTACTTCCTAGATTGGCAGGACAATGGTCTCATCTTGAAAGATTAGGAGGAGGGATTGGAACAAGAGGTCCTGGTGAAACACAAATTGAAACAGACAGAAGACTAATAAGAGGAAAAATAAAAAGAATTAAAGCAGGAATGAAAAAAGTAGAGTCAACTAGAACTTCGCAAAGAAGTAAAAGAATTAATAATAACATTATTAATTTATCGTTAGTTGGTTATACTAATTCAGGCAAAAGCTTACTTTTTAACAAATTAGTTAAATCAAATATTTTATCTAAAAATCAGTTATTTTCTACTTTGGATACAACAACTAGAAAGATTTTTTTAAATGATGAAATTTATTCTACAATTTCAGATACTGTAGGTTTTATTAATAAACTTCCAACAATTTTAGTAGAGTCATTTAAATCAACTTTAGAAGAAGCTATAAATGCAGATATCTTACTCCATGTTGTTGACTATTCCTCAGAAGACTATAACGAAAAAATAGAAACCGTTGATAATATATTATTTGAATTAGGACTCAATAAAGTGCCTAAAATTTTGATAAAAAATAAAATAGATCTATTACAAAAGCCTTTAGAATACTTAGATTTAGATGAAAGTTATTTAACTCAAATTTCTACTTCTGCTATGGATGGTACTGGAATAAATGACCTTAGAAACTCTCTTTTAAGTACTTCTGAAATAGTTAGAAATCAAAAAAAATATATACTATTATAAAAATTATAATTTTTTATAATTAAATAATAGATATAGGAGTCACAATTGGTTTCTCGTAAAAAACATCAAAATAAATTAAATCTAAAAGCTCATTTTCATCCACTAGATCCACTTACCTATGAAGAAATTAACATTGCCAGTGCAATTGTAAAAAATAAATCTAATTTGGGGGAAAAATTACTTTTTGAAACTATTATGCTAATTGAACCTTCAAAAGAAGAAGTGCTGTCTTACAAATTTGGTGATTATTTGACTAGAAAAGCTTTTGTAGTGGTCCTTAATTACGAAAAAGAAAAAATTTATGAGTTAAATATATCTATTGATAAGGAAGAAATTATCGATTGTAAAGAGATTTTAAATGTTCAGCCTGCTTTTATGTTTGGAGACATTAATATGGATTTCAATGATTGGGAATCAAAGATGAAGAAAGATCCTAAACTTATAGAAGTTTTAAAAAAAAGAGGCATTACAGATCCTAATCTACTTATGATAGACCCGTGGCCAATAGCTAATTTTGGAAATAAGAAAGAAGAAGGTAAAAGATTAGCTTTAGGGAGGTGTTGGATAAGGAAAGAACCTGAAGATAATGCTTATGCTCGACCTGTTGAAGGCCTTTCAATCATATTTGATCTAAATAAAAATCAAATAGTAGAAATTCAAGATTTTGGCACAGTTGAGATACCTCCTGAAGATGGTAATTATTCAACTAAGTATCAAAAAGATTTTAGAACTGATTTAAAGCCTATTGAAATTTCTCAACCAGAAGGACCAAGTTTTATAGTAGAAGGTAATAAAGTAATTTGGCAAAAATGGAGCCTAAGAATTGGTTATACAAAAAGAGAAGGATTAGTAATTCATACTGTTGGCTACGAAGACTCTGGAAAAATTAGGCCTATAATTTATAGAGCTGCTCTTTCTGAGATGATTGTTCCTTATGGAGATCCTACAAACGACCATTATAAAAAACAAGTTTTTGATGCAGGTGAAGTAGGAATAGGGAAGTGTGTTAACTCTCTTGAATTAGGTTGTGATTGCTTAGGAGAAATTAAATATTTTGATGTAGCTTTATTTGATAATATAGGCGAAGCTACTTCACTTAAAAATGCTATTTGTATGCATGAAGAAGATTATGGGATTTTATGGAAACACACTGACACTAGAACAGGTGAATCTGAAACTAGAAGATCAAGAAGGCTGGTCATATCTTCAATAGTAACAGTAGGGAATTATGAATATGGTTTTTTTTGGTATTTTTATCAAGATGGAGGAATAGATTATGAAGTTAAACTTACTGGAATAATGAATTCATCCGCTGTTCCTAAAGGTGTCAAACCTAAAAATGGAACTCTAGTAGCCCCACAAGTAGTAGCTCATAATCATCAACATTTTTTTAATGTAAGGTTAGATATGATGGTTGATGGACTTGAAAATTCAGTATATGAAGTTGATACAGTAATTGACCCAATTAATAAAGAAAATAAGCATGGAAATGCTTTTTCAACTAAGAAAACATTAATAGAGAATGAAAAAAATGGTACTAGAATAATTGACCCTTTTGCAGCAAGATACTGGACAGTAACGAACCATTCAAGTAAAAATTATATGGGAGAACCTGTAAGTTACAAGATTTCTCCTGGAGAAAATGTGCTACCTTTTTTCCATGAAGAATCTGTAGTAATGAAAAGAGCTGGTTTTATGAATGGTCATCTTTGGGTAACTCCATTTAATAAAAATGAAATGTATGCTGCAGGAGTTTATCCTCAACAACATTCTGGAGGAGATGGCTTGCCAAAATGGATGTCTGCAAATAGAGATCTAAAAGATAAGGATATAGTAATTTGGTATACATTTGGGCATAATCATATTCCTAGACTTGAAGATTGGCCTGTGATGCCAGTTGCTTATACTGGTTTTTCAATCAGACCATCAGGTTTTTTTGATAAAAATCCTGCACTTGATTTACCTCCTTCATCAAACCATTCATGTAACTCAGAATGTAGCTGTTGTAATTAAAAGAGGAAGAAGTGATATTATTACATAATTAATTGCGCACTATATTAGTTATGTAAAAAATATACTTGAATTATTTCAATATCCTGTATTACATGTTTCCTAATATGTAATGAAACAAATCATAATCTGATCCCTAAAATGTTTGATCACACAAATCTTTAAACTATTATTTATATTTCAATAATCTAATCGGTTTAGAATTTTCTAACTGATTATCTTCGGTTTGACTTATAATTAAAAAAACTAATAAATATGAAATCACTTTTCTTTAAATATAAAATCTTTTTATCTTTGATACTTTTATCTATATTATTCTTTATTATTGGATATTCAGTAAATGAGTTGCTTTCAAATGAAAATAACGTAACTGATGCAAATAAAGTAACTATTTTTGAAGAAGTTTCTAGGCCTAAATCTATACCTGATAATTTGAAGTCATTTTGGGAAGCTTATAGTTTTATTAATGACTCATATTTTGATAAATCAAAAATTAATAATGAAAAAATAACAGATGATACCATTACATCGTTAATAAAAACTTTAAATGATAAACATTCAACTTATATTACTCCTGAACAATGGAGAATTTCTAGCTCAGATTTAACAGGCTCTTATCAAGGCATAGGAGCATATGTAGATATGGCTAATGATCAATCATCAGTAGTTATCGTATCCCCTATCTCAGGAGGCCCTGCGGAGAAAGCAGGCATCAAAGGTGGAGATAAAATACTAAAAGTAAATGGAGAAAGTATTATAGGGATGTCTCTTAACGAAGCTATTAATTTAATTAGAGGTCCTGAAGGAACTTCTGTTATTCTAACTATTGAAAGATTAGGTGAATTTGAAACTATAGAGATTGAAATTATAAGAGCAAAGATTGAACAAGATAGCGTGAAAAAAGATCTTATACCTGAAACTAATTATGCAAAAATCAGAATAAATCAATTTACAGTATCTACTCCAAAAGAGTTGTCTCTCGCTCTTAACGAAGCTATTACAATGGATAAATCTGAAGGAATTATACTAGATTTAAGAAATAATCCTGGAGGATTATTAGAATCTGCTGTAGATGCAACTAGTTTATTTATTGAATCAGGTATAGTTACTTTTGAAATAGATGCAAATGGAAAAAAGACTTTATGGAATGTAAACGGTGAAATAGGTAAATTTTCTGATATTCCTATGGTTACTTTAGTAAATGCAAATTCAGCAAGTGGATCTGAAGTAATGGCTGGGGCACTTCAAGATTATGGACGTAGTGTTTTGATTGGTAATAAAACTTATGGTAAAGGAAGTGTAAGTCTAGTTAGAAGTCTTTCTAATGGAGGTGGAATGTTTTTAACAAATGCTCATTGGTTTACTCCAAATGGAAGAGCTATCCATGAAATCGGAATAATGCCTGATGTAGAAGTTTCACTACCTAAAGCAAATTCTAAATCTGGAGATTTTTATGATACGCAAATAGAAGCAGCAATTACGCAATTAAACTTTGAAATTTTGAATTAATACTATGCCATTAGCAAGAAATAGAAAGGCCTATTACGACTACGAAATTATAGATAAATTTGAAGCTGGAATTGTACTTAATGGACCTGAAATAAAATCTATTAGAAATAGTAATCTTTCTATTTCAGAATCCAGAGTAATAATAAATAAAGGTGAAGCTTGGTTAATTGGTTGTCATGTTGCAGAATATAAATTTGATTCTTCTCCTGGGATTTATGATCCAATAAGAGAAAGAAAGCTTTTACTACATAAAAAACAAATAGATAAACTTGGTGGAGCTAAATTTCAGCAAGGACTAACTATAATTCCATTATCTGTATATATGAAAAGAAACCTAGTAAAAATAGAGATAGCTCTTGCAAGAGGAAAAAAGAAATTTGATAAAAGAGCTTCAATAAAAGAAAAAGATTCGAATAGAGATATTTCAAGAATTTTGAAAAATAAAAATAGTTAGGATATACTTAACAAGTTATATGGGGACGAGTGGGTTCGACAGGGAATGGATCTTTAAGTCGCAGGTCGTGTTGTCATACCACGTATGAAATGGCAAAATAATGATTGGCGATCAAAAATACGCTCTCGCTGCTTAATTAAACAGTAGTGACGTTTTGTAGTATCTTTGCTTAGGGTGATACTACAAAGCGACGATAGACCTAAGCTGAGCAAAGTTATTGCTAGAGTAATTTTGCAAATACTTTTCTGGCTAAGCAATAATAGTTGGTTTGTCGATAACGCCTTTATTGACGAAAATTAATTATCGTCTAAGCCTGTAGAAGCTTAAAGAAAAAATTTCTTGGACGGGGGGTTCAACTCCTCCCCGTCTCCACCAAATATAATGGAAATGGAAGTAAACAAAATTAGATATTCAATTACAAAATATCATTTCATACAATCTATTTTTGCAGGCCTATTTATCACATTAATAATATTAATTGGTGAATCTTTTTCTAATAATGTGATAAATGCAGCTATTGGTTCGAGTGTTGCTTTAGTATTTTTACATCCTAAAAATGCTCAAAATAATTTTAAAAGTCTTGTAGGTGGTAATTGTATTGCAATTTTATCTTTTTTGCTTTTATATTTTATTTTTTCAATATTTAATCAGGAACTTTTTGTAACAATAAATAATAAAGATTTTCATATTTTTTCTGGTTTATCTCTTACTCTATGTCTATTATTAATGAGTATTTCAGATACTGAACATATTCCTGCTGCAGGAACTTCAATAGGATTGTCAGTTCATTATTTTGATTTTACATTAATAGTTTTTATATTAATATCAATATTATCTTTGTATTTATTAAGAGTAATAGCATATAAATATGGGAAAAATATATTTTAGTTATGAGCAATCACTACAAATAATATAAATTTCTAAGTTATGGGATACTATTTCACCATTAATGTTTTTTTCAAATTGCTTAATTGATTTTTCTAGTCCAATTAAATTAATTTCATCAATTTTATTACATTTTTTACAAACAGTATGATGGTGATGATCCGAGGAAGATAAAGTGTAATAACTATGATCATCTACTATGTTTATTCTACAGACACTTCCTTGCTCATACAATAATTTAAGAGTTCTATAAACAGTTGCTCTACCAATATTAGGTAATGATTTAGTAAGTTCTTCAGAAGTAAATAAACCTTCTTTTCTTACTATTTCAGCTATAATTCTTCTTCTTGAATTAGTTACACTGTTTCCACTAAGATTTATAGATTCTACTAACTTATTAACAATGTCTATTTGATCGTATACCATTCTTCCAATCTACAAATTTGTGATAACTCTATTAAATATTGTGTTCTTTGATAATAAGCCATGAAAATAATTATAATCAAAAATATGAAGCTAACAATAAATAATAGAGAGATATTATTTCGTTTTATAGAAACTATAATAGATTTTTCATACATTTGATCAGGTAATACAAGTAATTGTTTAGATGGACTTAATAACCACCCAATTGCAAATCCACATATTAATCCTGACATATGAGCTACTTGATCAATATCTCCAGCATAAGATCCATAGGCTACATTAATAAATATTAATACACCTATAGATATTAATGATTCTTTACCATGTTTACCTAAAACATTTTTATTTAATAATAAAAATGAAGCATAACTACCAAGCAATCCAAATATTGCACCACTAGCTCCAGCTCCTATAGCACCAAGCCCTTCAGTACAGTTTAATAAATTGATATTTTCTTTATCCATAAATGCTGATCCTGACCAATATGAAAAAACAGTAGCTGAAAATCCACAAAACAAATAAATTATTAAGTATTTTTTTGTTGAAAATTCTTTTTCTACAAGCCTGCCAAAAATATATAGCCCAACTAAATTTAATAAGACGTGAATAAAGCCTATATGCATAAAAGTAGCAGTTATAAATCTCCAATATTCACCTTGAGATATAAAAAAATCACATTTTGCACCTAATCTGCACAAATTAACAGTAGATTTTGAACCTCCTGTAATTTCTTGAATTAAATACATTAAAAGATTTGCAATCATTAAAGTTGCAGTAACAGGTGAAGATTTATAAAATGAATGTAATTTAAGAAACATTTTCATTAATAATATTCCTAATTAATTTTTTGTTAAATTTACCATTATCAAGTTTTGGTAGAGGGGTGTCATAAAAAAATATTTTTTTTGGGATTTTATGATTATCAAACATAATTAAATGCTTATTAATTTCATCTAAAGTAACTTTCTTTTTTGCAAATAATACTAAGGTTAATATTTCTCCCCAATATTCATCCTTTTTGCCAATTGCTACACATTCTTCAACATATTCTAAGTTGCTTACAATATTTTCTATTTCTATTGGATTTATATTCTCTCCTCCTGAAATAATAAGATCGTCTACCCTGCCAGTTATAAATAAATATTTATTATCATCTAAATATCCTGTATCTCCAGTAGCTAACCATTTTGCTGAAGTTTCATTATTATAATATTTTGCAACAATTTTACTTTGAATAAATATTTCTTCATTTGAATCAATCTTTATTTTAATATTATTTAGTACCTTTCCTACAGAATAATCGGGTCTATTTTTGTCTAAAGGAGACGCAGTTGCTATCTGGGATGTAGTCTCAGTCATTCCGTATGTAGGTATTACTAAAATTCCTATGTCTTTTGCCCTTTTAATTAAATTTTCAGAAACATTTGCTCCTCCACATAAAATAAACCTGAATGATTTGGGGGCTATTATTTTTTTTATTTCCATGATGGTTATAATTTTAAATAGCATTGTAGGAACTAATGATATTATTGTTACTTTTGTATTCATAATTAGATTAATAACTTTTTCAGGATCAAATAAATTCTCAATATATAATTTTTTTGAAAATATCAAACTTCTAAATATTATTGAAAGTCCCCCAGTATGAAAAGGAGGCATACATAACAACCATTTATCACTATTTCTTATATTTAAATTCTTTTGTGAAATATGAGAGCTAGTCTCAATATTTTCTAAATTAAGTTCTACAGCTTTTGGTTTTCCAGAAGTACCTGAAGTAAATAAAATACAAACTGTTTCTTTTTGATTTGGCCAAGAAAAAATCGAATTTGCTTTTAAATCACCTTTTTTTATTTTTAAAAGTTCAACATTTTTAAAATGCTTTACATTAATATCACAAGATTCATCATAAAAAATTTTTTTACTATTAATAATATTCATTTTATTCAAAATTTCTTCTTTTGTACTATTAGGATTTAAAGGTACAAAAATTCCACCTAACATAGGTAATAAATTTGAAAAAATAGCATAATCTAAAATATTTTTAGATATAAAACATATTTTTTCATTTTTATTTATTTTTTTATAACAATAATTTCCATATGATCTTATCAAATCAAAAAAATCATCATAAGTTAGCTCTTCTATATCAGTAGATATAAAAGAACCTTTGCCTAAATTTTGTTCTATCCAACTAAAATTCATCATTTATATTTTGAAGTAATGTTTTATTTTTAATATCTTTCCAAGATGTAATTTGGAATTTCGATAATTTATAAAAATTTAGTTTTTCATATTTAAAATAAATTTTTCCTTTATCTAATAATATTCCATTATTTATTTCATCAATAAGATATTTTGAAGTACTTAGTCCATGTATTATTTTTTCTTTATATACTTCATTCATATATTTTGCTAACGAAAGAGTTTTATAAATACCTACTTGAGTTTCAAAAGAAGAGCTAATATAACTTTTAATATTAGATTTATATAATATATCTATTAATTTTATAGATTTATTATAATTTCCTAATAACTTAGGCTTTATTGCAACATAATCTATACAATCAAATTTGATTATTTCTAATATATCATCAAAATTATTAAGTGTTAGATCTATAGAAAGTTTTTGTTTATATCTATTAATTTTTAAATAATTTTTTATATTTTTACTTTTTAACAATCCTTCAATAAAATCAAATTTTATGTGTTTGTTTTGATCTAAAAAATCTTGTGCTTGTTTAATAGAAAATTCATTATTAAAATCAGCTCTTATTTTATATTTGTTAATAAATTTTTCTATTTCTTTATATTTACTTTCGAAACTATCTTTTGAAAATTTAATTTTAAAAGATTTAAAACCGTATTTAATGTAATAGTTAATTTTTTTTTCTAAATTATCTTTCCCACCTATCAGGATTGCTGTTTTAAGATATGGAATTTTAGAATACTTTTGATTTATTTGAGAAATTGCATATTCTAATGAAGGTAAATTGTTTTTATATACATACTCTTTATCTTCAAATATTTTCTTAATATTCTTTATTTTTTCAGTACTAAATTTTGCCAAAGGTGAAACTTCTAAAATTTGTTCATTATTATCTTTACTTACTTTTATAAAAATATAATCTTGAAACTTATAAATATAATTTGAATTTTCCACTTTAGTCTTAAAAGGAATTCTATAAATACTATATTCAACTTTATTAATCATTTTAATTATATTCCTGATGTATTAATCAAATGAGGCCATATTAATAGAGAAATACCTAAGATTATACAAAATATAAAATGTGATTTAACTGTCTTAATTAAAGTGAAATTTAATTCATTTAATTTTTTTGATTTTTCTAGATCCAATGACCAGTTATAAACATTGTTTTTTATGAAACCTAGATCACTCAATGGAAATATATATAAAGATAATATAGCTGGAATAATTATTAAGAAATTTTGAAAGATAAACATTATAGATATTAAAATAATTGCAATTACAATTATTATTCCAAAATATAAGTATCTAGATTTTTTTTCTCCAAGTATTACAGCAATAGTATTTTTACCACCTTTTTGATCGTTATCAATATCTCTTATATTATTTACTAGAATTATTAGACTAGCTGATAGGCCAGGGACTAATGATATTAATATAAAATATATTGATGGATATATATCAAATAAATATAAACTTCCCAAAATAGTAAATGGCCCAAATACTATCATAACTGCAACTTCACCTAAGCCAATATAACCATAAGGTTTAGGACCTCCAGTATATGTATAAGCTAAAAATATAAGCATTACCCCCATAATTAAGGTAAAAAATCCAGAAATAATAAAAGCTACAATACCCAAAAGTAAACATATAAAAAATATTACATAGATGATCAATTTCATTTCAAATTTTGATAATATACCAGATTGCGTAGCTCTTAATGGACCTACTCTACTTTCATTATCAATTCCTTTATTTGAATCTTCGAGATCGTTAATTAAATTAACTAGGATTTGAAGAAAAATTCCTATTAGAAGAATTAAAACTATTTTAAAAATATTAAATGAATCAAAAATTGCAATAGAAATTGAAACTATTAGAGGACCTAAAACTGCTGGTAAAGTTCTTAATCTAAAAGCAACTAATATTGAATTTAATTTTTTATTCACAATTTTTTTTAGCCGTGAAATGGTGGTTTTGGAAATTTAGAAAAATCAGGTTTTCTTTTTTCATTAAATGCATTTTTTCCTTCTTTAGCTTCTTCTGTCATGTAATACATCATAGTGATATCCCCTGCCATATTTTGCAAACCAGCTAAACCATCAGATTCTGCTATAAAAGTATTTTTTAAAAACCTAATTGCTGTTGGGCTATGTTCTAGGATTTTTTTTGACCATTTAATGCCTTCAAACTCTAATTGATCATAATCAACAATTTTATTAATAAGCCCCATACTTAAAGCTTCTTTTGCACTATATTGATCACACAGAAACCAAATTTCTTTAGCTTTTTTTGTTCCTACTAACCTAACAAGTTCTGAACTTCCAAAACCTGCATCAAATGAACCAACTTTTGGTCCTGTTTGACCAAAGACTGAGTTTGTAGATGCAATAGTTAAATCACAAATAACCTGTAAAACATGGCCACCTCCTATAGCATATCCACTAACAAGGGCAATAACAGGTTTTGGCATATATCTTATAAACCTTTGTAAAGGAAGGACACCTAAAGAAGGATTTCCACTTTGATCATTGTAACCTCCATGTCCTCTTATCTTTTGATCTCCACCTGAACAAAAGGCTTTTTCTCCGGCTCCTCTAAACAAAACAACACCAGTTTCTTCATCTTCTGCAGCTTTTTTAAATGCATCGCTAAGTTCAGAGATTGTTTGAGGTCTAAAAGCATTTCTGACTTCTGGTCGATTAATTGTTATTTTAGTAATTCCTTCATAATAATCGACTAATATATCTTGATATATGCCTTTTTGTTCCCATTTGATATTCATAATTTTTCTCCTAAAATGAAATTTTTTATTTTTTGCGATACATATATAGGGTTTTCTAATATTATATTATGACCTGAATTAGAGACGACATTTAATTCTGAATTTTCAATTATTTCAGACATTATTTTTGAAATAATTTTATATTTTAAATCTTTTTCTCCATACATTATAAGTGTTTTTGATTTTATATTTTTTAATGATTTACCTAAGAATTCTTGAACACCTTGTCCTTGATATCTTAAATTCATTAAGAGACCAATATTATTTTGATTTAATCTTATATTTCTATTTTTTTGTCTTATTTCAACAGATAGATTTTTTTCTGAATCCCATAAAGGAATTCTTTCCCAATAATTTACAAATTTTTTAATTTCATTATTCATTAATAGATCAATTATTTTTTCATCTGATTTAATTCTTGAAATTCTTTCCAATTTCTTTTCAATTCCAAAAGATGAACTACATAATATCAATTTATTAATTTTATTATAGTTATTGATTGCAAACTGCATAGCTAATCTACCTCCAAGAGAATAACCAACTATATTAACTTTTTTTAAATTTAATTCATTAATTATATTTTCTATAAATAAAATAGATTTTGAAAAGGAATAATTGTCTTCAGAAAAATCTATAGAAAATCCATGGCCTATCATATCTAATTTAATTATTTTAAAATACTGTTTTAAATAATTAGAAACTACGTCAAAAGATTTATGGCTTCCTGTAAAACCATGAATTAAAATTAAAGGAATCCCTGAGCCTTCAGTTTTATAATATAATTTCTTTCTCATAGAGTTTATTATAAATTTTCAGTGATATTTTTTATATAGATATTAAATTTACTATAATCTGTATTTGAAAAATTTAGCTCTATTACTTTTATACCTTTAGTTTTAGCTGTAGATATTAATATATCTTTAAATTCTTTTTGATTTTTTGGATTATAATAATTGCATCCAAAACCTTTTGAAATATTTTTAATTGAAAATTCATCATGTGAAGTTAAAAACCATTCACTATAAATATTTTTTAAATCTTTAGCTTGAGGAAGGAGAGAAAATATTTGTCCTCCATGGTTATTATTTACAATTATAGTAAGGTTTTTAGAATTTCTAATTGCAGTAATTAAACTACTACAATCATGAAAAAATGCTAAGTCACCAATATCTAAATATACAGGATTTTCTAAAATTGAACTTAATCCAGAAGCTATTGATATATTTCCGTCTATTCCAGATAAGCCTCTATTCCCTACAAAATTAATTAATTTACTTTTATGTAAAACAATATCTAAAATTCTTATTGGAAGAGAGTTACCAGATATAAAGACTGACGATTCAGGTATATTATCTAATAGAATTTTTTTGAATTTTATTTCTTCAATTTTATCTACTGTACTATCTAATAATTTTCTAATAGATTGGTTAATGTTCTCAAACTTTTTATTCCAATTATTATCTGTAGATTTTATTTTTATTAATTCAAAATTGGCCACAAAATCTTTTAAATTACCTTGTATTTGAAGATCAATATTGAATAAACCTTCATTTACACTTGTGGACTCTTCAAAGAAAATATTGAACTTAGTATTTAATAAGCTATTTGTTATATGTTTAGAAACAGGTAAAGAACCTATATGTATTACAGTTTCTATATCGTGTATCTTATTAGTTCTGAAAATTAAATCTCCTGTATCAATTATTGTTGACTTGCTATAGTTGTTTTTAAGCCTTAGATTAGATAAAGGATCTGCTATTATTGGCCAATTTAATTTGTTAGCTAATCTGATTATATCTTGAGTATCATTTTCAGTTTGTCCAACTAAAATTATTCCATTTTTATTTTCTACTTTCTTTAAAAAATTATCTTTAATATTATTTGATTTTATAGATACATCATCATTAATAGTTTCTTCTTCTAATTTTTCTATAGTTTTAATTTTTCCATCTGTAAAAGGCTCTTCGAATTGCCAATTGATATGAACGGGGCCTTTAGGGGATGTGCTAGACTTTAAAATCGATTTATAAGCAACATTAGATATGAAATTCGAACTATCTGGTGTTGCAATAGGTATGTCATAAAACCAATTAATATTATTTATATAAATGTTTGACTGATTTAATGTCTGATTAATACTAGTTTCTCTAAATTTCATAGGTCTATCAGCAGTTATAACAATTAGTGGAATTCTTGAATAATATGCTTCTGCTATTGCAGGTGAATAATTTAGAGTAGAAGTTCCAGATGTACATATTAAAACTGTTGATTTGCCAGAAGCTTTTGAAACACCTAATGCAAAAAAAGCAGCTGATCTTTCGTCAAGTATTATATTTGTGTTAAAATATTTTTTATTTTTTAAAATATTATTCACTAAAGGAGTAGATCTAGATCCAGGGCTAAAAACTATATTTTTCACTTTATATTGAATTAGTTTTTCTAGAAATTTTTTTATTACAATATCATGATTTAACATTTAATTTTCTATCAGTGATTCGTTTATTGCTTCAAACTTTGAATTTAATTCTTCGAATTCATATTTAATTTTACTGTCTTTAATTATTCCATTACCAGCAAATGAAATAATTTCTTTTTCATTTATAGAATATTTTGCACATCTTAATGCTGCGTAAAAGTTAGAATTATTCTTTTCAATATATCCTATAGAACCTGTGTATAATCCTCTATCAAATGTTTCATTATTTCGTATCCAGTTTAAAGCTTCATCTACTGGAAATCCAGCTAAAGCGGGTGAAGGATGTAATAGATTTAAAAAGCCAAAAAAATCATTATCATTTATTTTTGTTTTTATTTCAGATTGTAAATGATATATATTATTTAATTTTTTTACTTCAGACGGAGATTTAGAAATTTTATTTTTAGATATTTTAGTTAATTGTGACTCTATATATTTAACAACAATATTGTGCTCTTCTATTAAAGTAGAATTTTGAAATTTTTTTTGAATTTCTATAAAATCTTCACCTTTGTTTGGTATAGATCCAGCTAAAGCTTCTGTTTTAAGTATTTTATTATTATATTCAAAAATTTTTTCAGGAGTTGATCCAAAAAAAATACTTTCATCATCTCTTAACATATAAGTCGTACAGTTAGGATATTTAGAAATAATCTCTAATATTGTTTTATTAATATTTAAGTTATTTAATTTACTTTTTTTAATATCTGCAACTACAATTTTTTCTAAATTTGAAATTCTAATATTTTCTTTAGCTTTCTCAACTAATTTCAACCAATTTTCAGATTTACTATTAAAAAGATTTTTTGACCTTATTTCATTATGCTCAAAATTGTCAAAGGTTCTATTTTTAAAATACAAATCAAGTTCTTTATTTTTTCCAAAACTAATAAAATTATTATTTTCAAATTTAATTGCGTAACTAGGAAAAATAAATTCTACATATGGATAATTTTCCCATTCTTTTGATTTTTTTTTATTTTGAATATCAAAGCAGAAACTTCCAAATGCTAATGGGAATTTTTCTAGTTCATTTTTTACCTTTTGTTTAAAATTAAAAAAGTCTGTAGGATCATATAGTTGAATCTTTTTTGCTATACCAAAAGAGGCTACGACATTTTTTCTAGTAGGATTTGTTATTATTCTCGTAGGTTTTTTATCTAATATTAAAGATAATAATTTTGTGAAATTAGTCATTTTTTAATTGAATCAAAATCAATAAGACTTATATTGTAAATTATACACTATCTTCCAAATTGACTAGATATATTTTGATAGTCCAATTTGATTACTGCAGGTCTTCCATGAGGATCCCATGGAATTGAAGTTTTTTCTAATTCATTTATAAGATTGATAGATTCAGAATCGTCTAATTTATCTCCTGCTCTTACTGCTGTATGGCAAGCTAATCTTTTAGAAATAATATTTTTTGGAGTATCTAGATTATTATCCAAGTCATTAGAAATAATACTTAAAATTTTATCTAAGTCTGACTCTTTAGTTTTATACAAACCTACATGTGGAACATTTCTAACAATTATTTCACCTGTAGCTGATTCATCTATATCCCATCCCATTTCTTTAAATTTTTCAACTTCATTTAATATTTTATTATTTTGAATAGTTCCTAAATCTATATATCTATTAATATTTAGTATTTGGAAATCGTTAGGATGATTTTCATTAACATATTTTTCAAACAATATTCTTTCATGAGCTGCATGTTGGTCAATTATATATAATCCATCAGGCCCTTCACATAAAATAAATGTGTTTTTAATTTGACCTACAAATCTTAATAAAGGTATAGCATTTTTTAATGATATTGATTCATCAGAATCAAATAATAAATCTTGTTGAGAGCTTCTATTCTCATAATTTGATATTACTTTATTTTGATTTAACTCAAACCTTATTGAATTTGAAGGGATTTCTGAGTTTAAAATTTTAGTTAAATTATTATATATAAAAGAAAGAATTTCACTTTCATTTTCTAATTTAATCTCATGTTTTTGAGGGTGTACATTTACGTCTACTTCGTTAAAAGGAATTTTTATATTAAGACATATTATTGGAAATCTCTTATTATTAAAATTTTTATAAGCATTTTCAATAGTATAGAAAATTTTGGTATTTTTTATAACTCTATTATTAATGCTAATATTCATTCTTGATCTATTGCCAAAATTAATATCTGGCTTAGAAATATATCCTGAAAGTTCATAATTGTTTTCTTTACAATTTATATCTATTAAATCTATATTTTTTAACTTGTAAAATTTACTCAGATTGGTAATCTGGCTATTATCACCATTAGTGATAAATTTTGTAATTTCATCACTAATTAATATAAATGATATTTCAGGATATCCTAAAGCAATACTTTGGACAAACTGTGATATTTTTCCAGTTTCAGATTTTCTTGATTGTAAATATTTTAATCTTGCTGGTATGTTATAAAAAATTTCTTTTATAACAATTTTGGTTCCATAATTAGCGCCAACTTTTGTTTTATTTACTATTTCTCCAAATTTTATTTCTAATAATGTAGCAAAATTATTTTTTTTTATTCTTGAAATACATTCTATTTTTGAAATAGATGAAATAGATGATAATGCTTCTCCTCTAAACCCTAAAGAACTTACTTTATAAATATCATCTGTTGTACTTAATTTTGATGTTGAATGACTTTCAAAGGCTAATTCAATTTCACTAGGATTTATACCTATTCCATCATCAGTTACAGAAATATATTCTTTACCACCATTTTTAACTTCAATAATAATTTTTTTAGATTTTGCATCTATGGAATTTTCAACTAATTCTTTAATTATTGAAACGGGTTTATCTATTACTTCTCCTGCACTAATTAATAAAGATATATTCTTTGGTAATTTTTTTATTTTATTAAGCATAATTATTTTATGTTTTATTTAATTCTTTTGCCCAAGAAATACTAGATATTGCAAATAATAAAGTAATTATTGAAGTAAATAAAGTAGTTATTTCAGCTCCAAAATATCCAAATGCCCAACCTATAGGTATCATGCTTAAAGGCATTAGTCCCCATGACAGCATAAGTAAGCTAACAACTCTAGCTCTATATTCTTCATCAGCATTATCTATCATTAAAGCTTGACCAAGACTCCATCTACCTGTTTCAGAAAAGCCTAAAATAACCATTCCTATAATTCCAACTACAAACCAGTTTATAGTTGCCATTAAAAGCAATCCTAAACCACTTGTTAATCCAATTATTAATAATATTCTTCCTCTTTTAGATTCTGAATTCAAATTAGCTATAAGAATTGCAGATAAAATTCCTCCAATCCCTCCTGCTGCCATTAAATTTCCTACTTCACCTGGTGATGAAAGATATACATCTTTTGCAAAAACTGGCACTAATAGTCTAAATGGCCCAGTACAAAGAGCTAATACAACAGCATGTATCCATATAATTCTTACAATTTTATTAGTTTTTAAGTATTTAAATCCATTTACGATACCTGTAAATGTTGAAGTTTTATTATTTGAATTTTTAGGGGGAAATTTCGGAATGAAAAATATTAATGAAAGCCCAATAATCATTAGAAAAGAAACAATAAGATATGAATTTTTAGCTCCAAAATATTCATATGTATAACCCCCAATTGCTGGAGCAATCATCATTATTACTCCCATAATTAATGCATTTAGTGCTATCGCATTGGTTAATAACTTTTTTCCAACTAAATCAGGTATCATTGATTGTCTAGCTGGAACTTGCAGAGCAAAACCTGCTCCTTGTATAATTGAAACTATTAATAAATGAGCCCAATGTAATTGATTAGTAAAAAGTAATAAACATATAGAAATACTTGTTAATAAATTTGATCCTTGTGCAATTTGAATCAACTTCCTTTTCTCAAATTTTTCTGCTAATACACCTCCAAACATTGAAAAAAGTAGTAATGATGGGGCAAAACCTGCAGATACTATTCCTGTTATAAATGCATTACTGGTAATGTCATAAACTAAAATACTTCTAACTGTCATTTGTATTTGAAATCCAGCCATAGAAAAGAATAGACTAAACCACATAATTCTGAAATTTCTATTTTTTAAACTTTCAAAAAGTCTAATTTTAGTTTGAGTTGTCAATTTAAACTATTTTCTAATTCTAAAATTAAACTCTCCAGTTCTTTAACTTTAATGTAATCTTCATTAAACATGCTGTAAGCTCTACTTATATAAGCCGAAACTATTTTTTCAGAATTTTCAGTTTCAAGATCTAAGTAAGAAATCATATCTTTGATTTTTCTGTTTTCAGGAAGCATTTCGCTTATTTTAAAAATCTCTTTTTTATGAAGATTTATTGTTTCAGCTTCATTGTTGTCTTTTGAAAATTTAATCTTTCCAATTAGTTTTGTTATTTCTGATAATAATTCTGACTCCTGCATACTGATAATTTCAATATTTTCTTTATCTAATTTTTTTTTTGTATTTTCTTTAGGATTACTTAAAAAATTATCCAATGTAATTTGATCAAAATATTCTTTACATAATTCTGAATAATCATTAGCTATTTTTGATAATTTTGACATTGCTAATGTTTTATCTTCACTACCAATAGATCCTCCATAAATTAGATCATCACTTCTTAGCGAGCATAACTTCATAAGTTCATCTAAAGAACCTTCATATTTTTCTGGTAATGGTGGGAATATGATTTTATCCATATCTTGATCAGGTATCTGATCTTTAAACATTTCAGGGATATATTTTGAAATATCACCGGTGATAGGAAATTCTATAACATAAGATGCAAAAATAAATTCATTATCTGTAAAATAAATAATTGCATGACTCATAGGTTTTTCTTTATTACCTAATTTAAAATCTAAATCTGACATTTAACTATTGTTTCCTTGTTAGTATCTATTAATTTGTTAAAATAAACATAGGAGTAAAAATTGATTTACAAATTACTAATATTACCAATTCTACAACTTATAAATCCAGAGGTGTCACATTTTATTGCTGAAAAATTATTACAAGTACCTTTTTTTAGATATTTTAACCCTATAAGTTATTTTTCAAAGAATAAAAACATTTCAATTAATATAATGGATATAGATTTTGATTCCCCATTAGGTTTAGCGGCAGGGTATGATAAAAATTGCAAAACATTAAATCCATTACTATCCTTAGGATTTGGGTTTATCACAGGTGGTACTATTACTCTTCAGGAAAGATTTGGAAATCCCAGACCAAGACTATTTCACTTACCAGATAAAAAAGCTCTAATAAACTCTTTAGGATTTCCAAGTATTGGATTAGAAAATGTTGAAAAAAATTTAGATAAAAAAAGTAAAATTAAAGATAAGCTTTTTTTATCTGTTTCTGGTATTTCTGAAGATGAAATTATTACCTGTGTCAAAACTTTAGATATGTATACAAATATTTTTGAAATAAATATCTCTAGCCCTAATACATCTGGGCTTAGGCTTTTTCACAACTCTTCTGAATTATCTAAACTTATAGAAAAAATAAAAAAATCAACACAAAATAAAATTTTAATAAAATTACCTCCATGGAATGAAGATTTAAAAGAAAATCATCTAAATCTAGCACAAACAAGTATTTTATCTGGCGCTGATGGCTTAGTTATTGCAAATAGTATGCCTACAACTAATAAAAAGCTTGCTGGTGGTAAAGGAGGTTTGTCAGGTAAGGTATTGACTAACAACACTCTAAGAATGATAGCTGAAGTTAGAGCTTCTATTGGCTCAAAACCTATAATAGTTGCTTGTGGTGGTATTTTTGATGAAACAGATGTATGGAATTGCATAGCTTTAGGTGCTGATTTGTGCCAAGCATATACGGGTTTTATTTATAATGGACCTTTTTTTGCTCATAGTATAAATAAGAAACTTTCCCAACTATTACTAGAAAAAAATATTAAATCTATAAATGATGTTAAAGGTGAAAGTTTGATTTAATTATAAGAATTTTAAAATATCTTCATAATAAGGCATTGATTCTTGAGCACCACTTTTAGTAGTACTTAAAGCTGAACCAACAATAGCTATTTCAATTGCTTCTTCTAAATCAATACCACTAGAAAGAGATGCCCCTAGTATACCTGTGAATGCATCTCCTGCCCCAACGCTTGCTTCAACTTTATCAACTTGGTGGGGTGGAAAATATTTCTCTTTATTTTGAGTCATAAGAAATGCACCGTTTTCACCTAAAGTGATGATACAACTATTGATATCTTTTTTAATAATTTTGTTTGCAGCAATTTTTGCATCATCAATTGATTTAATTTTTATGCCAGTCATATATTCAGCTTCAGTTTCATTAGGTGTGATTATGTCTGCAATGGAGAAGTATTCATTTGTTAAGCTTTTTCTATATGGTGCTGGGTCTAGAATTATTTTAATATTATTTTTTTTTGCTAAATTCATACATTCTTCAGTAATGCTTTGATTCATTTCATTTTGAGTTATTAAAACTTTAGTTTTATCTAAATTTTTTTTGAAAGATTCTACTATCAAGTTTTCTTTCTTTTCATTGACTCCATATACAGCATTAACATAATTTTCCCCATTTTTATCAGTAAATATAATTGCTATTCCTGAATCATTTTTAGGATCTGTAATTATATTTTCTGTATTTATATTTTCTTTGTGTAAATAGCTTTTCAATTCCTTACCGTATATATCTGCACCAATTAATCCAAGAAAAACAACTGAGTTTTTTTTAGAAACTCGTGCAGCAGCAACAGCTTGATTACCACCCTTTCCTCCAGGTGCAGTATAAAATCTATGACCAACAATAGTTTCTCCTGGCTTAGCTGGTTGATCAAGATCCATTATAAGATCCATATTTAAAGCTCCAAGAACTATAATAGAATTTTCTAATGTTTGTAATTTCATATTATTTGGCTTTCATTTTTTCTTATCCTAAATCATAATATAATTAGTATCTAACAACAAGTACAAAATTTAATAGCCATGGCAAATATAAAAATTCCTACACCTTTACGAAATTTAACTGATAATTTAACTTCTGTAGAGATAGATGGTACTAAGATTTTAGAAATAATAGACAATCTTGAAGATAAATTTCCAGGTGTTAAAAATAAAATTATGTCTGATGGAGAATTAAAACATTTTGTAAATATTTATATAAATGGTGAGGATATAAGGTATTTAAACTCTTTATCTACAGATGTTAATAAAACCGATGAAATTTCTATAGTTCCTGCAGTAGCAGGTGGTTAGTATAAAATCTTGTTAATAGATTTCATTATTATTTCATCACTAACATTTTGAACTATTTTGGACTCTCCTATTGATTTTAATAAAACCCACTTTACTCTACCATTAGAATTTTTTTTATCCATTTTAATTGCTTCAAATATCTTTTCAGCATTTAACCCAGGAGCCTTTACTGGAAGTTGATACTTTTGTAATATTTGTTTTTGCTTTTCAACAGTAGATTCTGAAACCATGCCTAATTCTTTAGAGATATTAATAGCAGCCATCATACCGACACTTACTGCTTCACCGTGAAGAAAATCTTTATAATTAGTTATTTTTTCTATTGCATGGCCAATAGTATGTCCATAATTTAATTTTATTCTTTCATTTCCTGTTTCAAATTCATCTTTTGATACTATATCTGCTTTTATTTTTACAGATCTTTTGAGAATATTTGCGGAATATTCAGAATTTAAAGTAAATATTTTTTCATACTCTTTATCAAAATCATTAAATAAATTGTTATCAATAATTAAAGAGTGCTTTATAGCTTCTGCCCAACCACTATTTTTTTCTCTTGGTGGCAAAGAATCTAAGAAATCTAAATCTTCAAAAACAAGTTTTGGCTGAAAAAACGAACCAACTAAATTTTTACCTTGAGGTAAATTATATCCAACTTTCCCTCCAATAGAAGCGTCTGTCATAGCTGCTAGGGTAGTTGGTATTTGAACGAATGGTATTCCTCTCAAATAAGTTGAAGCTACAAAACCAATTAAGTCACCAGCAACTCCTCCACCAAATGAAATAATAAAGTCTTTTCTTTCTGTTCTCATTTCAGCTAACCAATTATATATATTTTCAACCGATGTATAATTTTTTAAAGATTCAGAAAAGTCTGTTGAAAAAGAGTTTGTTATATAACCATGTGATTCTAAAGCTTCATGAATAAATTTTATGTTTTTAGGAAACATAGCTTTATCTGCTATCAGAAAACATTTTTTATTAGTTAAACTTGCTGAATCAAGTTCTTTACCTAATTCACTTAGTATAGATTTTCCTACTATAACTCGATAGTTTCCTTGGGTTGTATTTACCTGTGATGCTAAATATTTATCTTTCATTTAATTTATATAAAACTTCTTCTACTACTGTATTAACTGATTTGTTATCAGTAGTTACTTTTATGTTTGCTAAACTATAATTTTTAATTCTACTTTCAAATAACTTTACAATATTATCATTATCTATATTTTTTCCTAATAGTGGTCTTACTTCTTTACTTCCAATCAATCTCTTTTTTATTGTTTCTAATGAAGCATCTAACCAAATAATTTTTCCATTTTTATTCATTATGTCTATATTATCTTTTATAGTAGTGATTCCTCCTCCAGTGGATATGATGTGAGAAGAATTAAAATTAATATCTTTTAATACTTTGGTCTCTAAATTTCTAAAAAATAATTCCCCTTTATTTTTAATAATTTCTTGAATCTCTTTTTTTTCTAATAATTCAATTTGTCTATCAGTATCAATAAAAGATAAATTTAATTGTTTAGCTAGCTTTTTACCTATGACACTTTTACCTGAACCTGAAAATCCAATAAGAAAAATATTTGTGTAATTATTTTTTGTTGCCATATTCTTTAAATGTCTTAATGTAAGAAGAATAGTTTCTCTTGATTTCTTGAAGGCTATCTCCACCAAATTTTTCTAGAATTTCTTCTGTAATAGTAATTGCTAACATTGCTTCACCTACAGGACATGCTCTACTAACTTGGCAAATATCTGATCTATTATAAGCAGCTTCTACTACTTCTCCCGTAATAATATCAACAGAAGGTAAAGGTCTTGTCATTGTAGCTATTGGTTTAATTGCAACATTTACAATTATAGAATTTCCATTTGACATTCCTCCTTCTATACCTCCTGCATGGTTAGATTTCTGAGAAAAATTTCTAATATCATCCATATTTGGTTCAATTATATCTTGAACTTGATTCCCAAATTTTTGAGTATTTTCAAATCCATTCCCAACTTCTATTCCTTTGACTGCATTTATAGATATCATAGACTGTGCAATTTTTCCATCAAGTTTTTTATCCCATTGTGTGTGACTTCCTAGCCCTAAAGGGACTCCACTTGCTATAACTTGAAAAACTCCACCTATAGTAGTTCTTTCTTTCTTAGCTTTATCAATAACTTGCTTAAATCTTTCGTCATCTTCAACAGATGAAGCTCTAACTTCAGAATTTTCTACAAAATTCCAATCGATTAAATCTATATTTGTTATATCTGATTTTTCCCACCCAACAGATTTAACCCAAGATTTAATATTTATTCCAAGCTCAAATAGAAATTTTTTACAAATAGAAGCTGCAGCAACTCTTGCAGCCGTTTCTCTAGCACTTGCTCTTTCTAGTACATTTCTTACATCTTTATGATTGAATTTTAATGTACCTGGAAAGTCAGCATGACCAGGTACTATTTTTGTTTGTCTCTTTATGTCTTCATTTTCACCAACTTCTTCAACAGACATCGGTATAGTCCAATTTGCCCAGTCTTTATTTTCTATCCATAAAGAAATAGGAGATCCTAAAGTTTTTCCATGACGAACTCCAGATTTTATTTCAGCTCTATCTTTTTCTATTTTCATCCTTCCGCCTGAACCATATCCTTTTTGGCGTCTGGACATATCCTTTTCTATATAATTTTCAGTTATAGGTAAATTTGATGGAATACCTTCAAGTATTACATTTAGTCCTTGTCCATGAGATTCGCCTGCTGTTAAAAATCTAAATTTAGTCATTTCATTATTTTTTCAATTATTTTATATTCCTACTGATTCAAGCATTTTTTTCAAAGGAGCTTTTTGCTTTGTTACTAATTCGAATCCAACTGCTGCTTGAAATACTAGCATTGTTAAACCACCTATTCGCTCAATATTGTTATTTATAGCTCCTTGTAAAAATGGAGTTATAGTTGGCGAATATACTAAGTCATAACACAATGCATTCTTATTTATGATATCAGTATTTATAGGAGATTTCTTAGGGTTAGGTCCTCCTGACATTCCAAGTGAAGTTGTGTTTACAATTAAATCAAATTCACTAATAAAAGATTTAGAGTTTAATTTTTTATCATCTATTATTTCTATGTTTTTTTTATATTTTGAAAAATTACTTATTAAAACTTTTGCTTTTTCATAAGTTCTATTATGTATATAAAGTGTTTTTGCTTTTTCTTTGATAATTGCTAAACAAATTGCTTTTGCAGATCCTCCTGATCCTAGTACTAAGCATTTTTTATTTTTAATTTCTTTTTTATGATAAATAATACTTTTTGAAAAACCTATCCAATCAGTGTTATAACCTTTTAATTTGCCATTTTCATTAACTATCCAATTTACTGCGTTCATTTCTTTTGCAGTTTCATCAATATCGTCTAGAAATTCAATAACATTTTGTTTATAAGGTAAAGTAACGCAAGACCCTAAAATATGATCATTCCTAAGGTTGTTAATTTGATTTTCAAGTTCTTCTATTTTTGTATCCCAAATTTTAAAAATTATATTTAAATTTAGTTCTTTGAAAGCTGATTTGTGAATTTTAGGCGATAAAGTATGACCTAAAGGATTACCAATTATTCCTATTTCTTTCATTTGTTCCTTTGAGTATTAATGTAATTTTCAAGTATTATAACTGCAGATTCAGAATCTATTTTTTCTTTTATCTTTTTTTTACTTATTCCTGATTGAATTAAATATTTTTCTGCTTCTTTTGTTGTTAATCTTTCATCCCAAAGGACGATTTCTAAAGTTAGAAATTGTCCTTTTATTATTTTTGAAATATATCTAGAATATTTTGCTCTATCACCTTCTTTACCATTTAATAATTTTGGTAACCCAATTATTATTTTCTTTACTTGATTTTGAGAAATAATTTCTGATAATTCATTTATAAAATAGTCTAAATTATCTGATTTAATATACTTTAAAGGAGTACACATTGTTGAGATTTCATTAGAAATTGCGACACCAGTTCTTTTTTCACCTATATCTAGTGCAATTGTTTTCATTTCTCTATATGTTTTTTCAAAATTTCTTTTGGATTGTTAAAAAAATTATCAAATTTAGTTATATTCTTAATTCCTACTTGGGCAGAAAACTTATTTCCACCACCACCACCATTTGTTTCTTCGGCAATAATTTTTGCTATTTGGTTAGCATCTAATTGATTATTATCAGTTGCCATTATTACTATTGATCCTTTTTCTTCCATTATTGACCCTAAAATAACAATACCTTTTCCAATTTTTGTTCTTTGTAAGTCTCCTGCTTTTCTAAGTGATCCTATATTTGAAGCTACGACTTTATAACATGAAATTTTAGTATTAAGTATAGTAAATTCTTCATTTGAACTATTATTTGTGGTTCCTAAAGATTGGTTTGTTATCTCAAATTGAAGATTTTCTATTTCTTTTTGTTGTTTTTTGGATTGTTCATAAAGTGTATTAAATTTATTAATAATTTCTTCGTTATTTGAACTAAGAGTTTTCATAATTGAGTTTAATATTTTGAAGTTTTCATCAACTAATTTTTCAGTAGCTACTCCAGTAGTTGCAAAAATCCTTCTATTTCCTGAACCTATTCCACTTTCAGAAATTATTTTAAATAATCCAATACCTCCAGTTTTAGACATATGAGTTCCTCCACAAAGCTCAAAACTCCACGGAGCATCTACTTTTATAGTTCTTACTTCATGTTCATATTTTTCATCAAAAAATGCTAAAGCGCCTTCTTCAATAGCTTTATTGTAAGTCGTAAAATAAACTTCAACTTCTAAATTTTCTCTTATTGATAGGTTTACTCGGTCTTCAATCTTTTTTATTGTTTCAATATCGAGAGAGTCTAAACTAGTAAAATCAAACCTTAAATATTCAGGGTGAACTAAAGACCCAGATTGCCTGACATGTACCCCAACAATTTCTCTTAATGCAGCATGAACAAGATGAGTTGCAGTGTGATTCCTTCTAATTTTTTCTCTTCTATTTTTATCTACGTATAATTGCAAAGTATTACCTAGATTAATATTTCCAATTTCAAGCTTTGATTTGTGAACAAAAATCCCTCCATAAGGTGAAGTAGTATCAAGAATTTCTATTTGAGTTCTATCATTTTTACCTAACCCTGAATCTCCAATTTGCCCTCCTTTTTCAGCATAAAAAGGACTTTTGTCTACAATCATTTCAAAAAAATCACCATTTTGGATTTCTTTAACACTTTTTCCATTTTTAATCAGAGCTAATATTACTGATTCAGATTCAAGAGAATCATAACCAGTAAATTCTGTTGGGTTTAAATTAAATGAAGAGTATATTTTTTCATTTTGATTTTTTTTAGTTTGAGATGATTTTTTTGAAATACTTTTTTGATTTAGCATTATTTTTTGGAAAGAACTAATATCAACTTGTATACCTGCATCTATGCATAATTCAGTGGTGATTTCAATAGGAAAGCCATAAGTATCATAAAGATTAAATGCTTCGTATCCAGTCAAAACACTTAAGTCTTGATTTTTATCTAATTTATTAAAAATGTCATTTGCTGTATCAAGAGCATCTCTTGATGAATCTATATCTTCAAATGATTTATTTCTTTTATTTATAAGTTCTGATAAAACCTGCGTACCATAGTTTAATGTTTTATTAAAACTTTGTTCCTCTTTATTTAAAACTGATATTATAAAATCTAATTTTTCTTTCAACTCTGGATAAATATGGCTTAGTTTTGCTGAAGTAACAACTGACATTGGAGATAAAATTGGATATTGCAATTTTAATTTTTTGGCATTAACCATAGCTCTTCTAATTAATCTTCTTAAAACATAACCTCTTCCAGTATTCTCTGGTAATACACCATCAGCTATAAGAAATGATGCAGATCTACCATGTTCTGCTATAACTCTTTTATATTTATCAATATTATTACTAGTTTTAAAAACTATTTTATTTAATTCTTTTAAATGATCATCAAAAATATCAGTTTCATATGCGCTATCTACATTATTAAGTACAGAAATTGTTCTTTCAAGACCCATACCTGTATCAATATTATTAAAAGGAAGTTTAGTATCATTACCATCTATATCTCTATAAAACTGAGTAAAAACTAAATTATATAATTCTACAAAATCTTCATGAATATTAGGACCCCATTCAATATTTTCAAAATCCATTAAACTCATATCACCTGTATAGTAGTGAAGTTCTGAACAAGGGCCACATGGTCCTTCATCTCCAGCAGGACCCCACCAATTATCTTCATCTCCAAACTTGTAAATATATTTTTCAGGTATACCTAGATCCAACCAAATACTTTTTGTTTCTTCATCATCTTTATAAACAGTAAAAAAGATCCTATTTATATCAAATTTTAAAACATCAGTCATAAATTCAAGTGCCCATTTACAAGCTTCTTCTTTGAAGTAATCTCCAAAACTAAAGTTACCTAACATTTCAAAAAGAGTAAGATGAGTATCATCTCCAACTTCTTCTATATCAGTAGTTCTAAAACATTTTTGAGCCGTAGTAATTCTAGTATTAGGTGGTTTTGATTCTCCAGAAAAATATGATTTAAATTGTGCCATTCCAGAGTTTGTTAACAATAATGTAGGATCTCCTGATGGAATGAGTGAAGAAGATGGCAAAATTAAATGGTTTTTTGATTCAAAAAATTTTAGAAAACTTTCTCTTAATTCGTCTGCAGTTTTTGGAGTATTCATTAATATTATTTTTAATTAATTATATTTTACGATATTCTATTTTTAATAGTCTCTTGTATTATAGTTTCAAAAAATTGCTTTCTCCAACCATTAACGTTGTATTTTTTTGTCTTAGAAAATTTTTTTTCTAAGATTTTCTTATTCGCAATCAATGTTTCTGAAACATTAAATTTAGTTGAAATATCTTTTAAAATTTCTTGTTGTTTTTTTACATTTACTTTTTCAAAAACTTTCTTTAGATTCTTAATTTTGTGAAGTTTGAATTTATAATAGATTTCATCATAATCTTTTTCATAAAAGTTTTTGTTCATATGAAACTTTGTTTTTTTAAAATAACTCAAATTTAAAAAATTCTCTGAACAAATTTTTATAATATCTTTATCTCTTAAAAACCATGACTTTGGAATATTTCTTTTTTTTGCTTTTTCTTCTCTAAATTGAGATATTTTTTTTAACAAAACTTTATCTAATTTAGTATTGTCATTTAATTTAATTTTCTCCCAAGAATTTGTTGATTTGCTTTTATATAAAATATTTTTAATTACACTATTAATCTCTTCTTTATACCAATCATACTTATTTTCAATTATAAGTTTATCCATTAATTTTTTGTAAATTTTTTGTAAATAAAATACATCATTTGCAGCATATTTGATTTGCTGAGAACTAAATGGTCTTTTTAACCAATTTGATTTTTGTTGTTTTTTATCTATATCAACTCCAAGAAGGTTTTTTGCCAAATTTTTATAACTAATATTGTGTTCTAAATCTGTAAATGCATTTCCTAACTGAGTATCAAATACATTAGTTATATTAATTGAGAAATTATAATTTAATATTTCAATATCTTGCTCACAATCATGAAATATTTTTAAGTAATTTTTGTTTGAAAATACTTTTTTCAAAAAATCGTAATGATTATTTTTTTCTTTATAATCAAATAAATATACTTTATTATTAATTGCTATTTGAATTAATGACAAAATAGGAAAATAAGTCTTTTCTCTTACAAACTCTGTATCTATTGAGAGAATTTTTTCATTATTTAGATCTAAAAGAAATTCTTCACTATTAAATTTTTTAGTGGCTAATTTAATATTCATATATTATAGGTATTAAGATTATACTAGCCCAAAATAAAATTTTAATGAATTAGTTATTTTGCTCAATTCTAAATAAAGTTTGTTAAGATTAAGAAAAAAAATATATTAGATGTCCAATAATTTAAAAAGCAAAAAATGGTTTGGTGAAAAAAACTTAGAAGGTTTTTTGCATAGATCAGGTATGAAAGCTCAAGGTTGGCCAGATAATTTAATTAATAATAGACCCATCATAGGTATAGCAAATAGTTTTTCTGAGGCAGTACATTGTAATTCTCATTTAAGAAACCTCGCAGAACATGTAAAAAAAGGTGTTTTAGTTGCAGGAGGTACTCCAATAGAATTTCCTGTAATTTCTTTAGGTGAGTTTTTCCTTTCTCCGACGTCAATGTATCTTAGGAATCAAATGTCTATAGACGTAGAAGAAATGATAAAAGGATTACCAATTGATGGAGTTGTTTTGCTATCTGGCTGTGATAAAACTACTCCTGCAATGATTATGGGTGCTGCTTCTGCTAATATTCCTACTATTTTACTACCAGGAGGACCTTCTTTAAATGGTGACTGGAGAGGTCAAGAATTAGGATCATGTACTGATTGTAGGCGATATTGGACTGAATTAAGAGCTGGAAATATAATTCAATCCGATTATGATTCTATGGAAGAAGCTATTTATAGGTCACCTGGTCATTGTATGGTTGCAGGCACTGCTTCAACAATGTCAGCAATATCTGAAGGAATGGGATTAACATTAGAAGGAGCTGCAACTTTACCTGCTGTTGATTCTAGAAGACTAACTTTATCAAATAATACTGGCCAAAGAATAGTAGAAATGGTAAAAGATAATATAAAATTTCAAGAATTTCTAACAAAAGAAAGTTTTTATAATGGAATTACTACATTAATGTCATTTGGAGGTTCAACAAATGCAATTATACATTTATTAGCAATTGCGGGTAGAACTAACGTAAAACTTTCTCTTGAAGACTTTAACATTATTTCTGAAAAAACACCTGTTATAGCAAATTTAAAGCCTGCAGGTGAAAAATTAATGGAAGATTTACATTATGCAGGTGGAGTATCCGGATTATTAAAAAATGTTGAAGACTTGATATATAAAAACGTTAAAACTGTTTCTGGTAAAAAATTATCTGAAATTATTTCAAAAGCTGAAATTTATAACGATGATGTGATAAAAACAAAATTTAACCCTATTAATAAGACTGGTAGTATTGCAATATTAAAGGGTAGTTTAGCACCTGAAGGTGCAGTCATTAAAGTAGCAGCAGCAAGTGAAAAATTTTATGAACATACTGGTAGAGCTCTTGTATACGACAGTGCTAAAGAACTTTCAGATAATATAGATAATCCTGATTTAGATGTCGATGAAAATACTATTTTAATTTTAAGAAATAATGGTCCTGTTGGTGGACAAGGAATGCCAGAATCAGGTTTTTTACCTATACCTAAAAAATTATTAGATAAAGGAATAAGAGATATAGTAAGATTATCTGATGCTAGGATGAGCGGGACAGCTTTTGGTACTATTATTTTACATGTAAGTCCAGAATCTTATATTGGAGGACCTCTTTCATTAGTAGAAAATGGAGATTTAATAGCTATTTCTATTAAAAATAAATCTTTAGATTTACTTGTTAATGAAGAAATTTTAATAAATAGAAAAAAACAAATAAATTTTAATTATGAAATAGATGATTATAAAAGAGGTTATGGATTCATCTATAACAAACATATTTTACAGGCTGAAGAAGGCTGTGATTTTGACTTTTTGCAGAATTAGTTTAATTTTTATAAATCTATCTCTAAAAGTTCTTTCAAATTACTAATTTCATAATTTGGAACTATGAAATTATTTTTAAATTTTTGTTTTTTTCTATTTATTAGAATTGAAGTTATTCCCATATTATTAGCACCTAATATGTCAGATTCTGGTCTATCTCCTACCATAAACACTTCATCATTTGAAAGGCCTAATTTTTCCAAAATAATTTCAAAAGGTTTTTTACTAGGCTTACCTTCAATACTTTCACTTGACGTTACAATTTCTCTATTTGCTCCTGAAAAGAAACTTAAAATTCCTGCTTTAGCCATTTTTCTTCTTTGATGCAAATCCATGCCGTTTGTAAGAACACCTAATTTTATATCTTTTAGCTTTATTAAAGTTGGAATAACATCATCAAATGTTTTAATTCCTTCCCACATGGAAAATTTGTAATTATTTATAATTTTTAAGATATCTTTATTTGATATTTCTATACATAGGTTTTTAAAAACTTCTGTCCAAATTTCAATCCTAATTTCAAAGAACCTTTTACTTAGATATTCATTGACTATTCCTTTACCACCGCAATCCCCCCACAAAATATCTCTTCCTCCAAATTTTGTTTGAATATATTTAGAAAATTTTTTTTCAGTACCAATTTGATGTATTGTACTGATAATAATATTTAGTATTTTTTCTTGATCTATTTTAAATTTTGGAGAAAATTTATTAATTATTTTTAAGTAATTTTTATCATAAAGTTCATCATGAATAGTTAAAGTATCGTCTAAATCAAAAATTATACCTTTGATCATAAATTTAAGATTATAGCTTCAGTTACTTCTTTAGTTTTGGAATTTCCTCCAAGATCTGGAGTTAATGTCTCGCCTATTTCAATGACTTTTTTTACTGCATTTTCTAATTCTAATCCTGCATTTTCTTCTCCTAAATGATTTAACATAATTCCTGCAGTTAGGATTTGAGCCATAGGATTAGAAATTTCCTTTCCAACTATATCAGGAGCAGAACCGTGAGTTGGTTCAAACATTGACGGTTTATTTTTTGTTGGATCAATATTGCCGCTTGAAGCAAGACCCATAGACCCAGTAATTATTGCACCTATATCTGTTAAAATATCTCCAAATAAATTACTAGCTACTACAACATCAAAATCTTTTGGTTTTCTTATAAAGTCCATGCATGCGGCATCTATAAGTAAAGAATTTGTAGTAATTTGAGGATATTCTTTTTTTACGTCTTCAAAACATTTATCCCATAATGTCATAGAATATCCTTGGGCATTTGATTTTGTAATTGATGTTACATGATTCTTTTTGTTTCTTTTAATAGCTAGTTCAAAAGCATACCTAATTACTCTTTCACAACCTTTTCTAGTAAAAACTGAGCTTTGAATAGCGACTTCATCTGGAAAGTTTTGATATTGAAAACCTCCAACATTTGCATATTCTCCTTCTGTGTTTTCTCTCACTACAATAAAATCTACATCGTAGGGTTTCAATCCTTTTATAGGAGTTTCTACTCCAGGGTAAAGAATAGATGGCCTAACACATGCATATTGATCAAAAGCTCTTCTTATTGGTAAAAGTAATCCATTAAGAGTAATGTGATCTTGTATGTCAGGATGACCAACTGCACCTAAAAATATTCCGTCATATTTCTCAAGCTGTTTAATACCATCATCAGGCATCATAACTCCATTTTTGAAATAATACTCAGAACTCCAATCAAAATTTGTAAAATTTAAATTAAAATCTTTAGATTTACTTAAATGTTTGAGTACTTTTAAAGCACTAAAAACTACTTCCACTCCTATACCGTCACCAGGTATTACTGCAATATTATAATTTTTCAATTTTTACTCCATTAATTATTTTGTTCAATTATCTGAATTATTCCTGCCATATCATCCATTTCTTTTCCTTGATTTTTCATTTCGTCATACAGCTTTTTGGAAACTTCAATTAAAGGGAGATTAATAGAAAGATCTTTCCCCATTTGATGAATAATGCTTATATCTTTATGTAAATTTCTTGCTGGAACAGGAGAATTATCAAATTTTCTATCTCTTATTACAGGAGCGCATCTTTCCAGCATTCTAGAAAATCCAAAGCTAACCATTAATATTTCCATAGCTGAATCAATATCAACATTAGCAGCATTAGTTAAAGCCAAAGCTTCAGCTGCTGCAGTAGTATGAACGGCAGTTAATAGTTGATTAATTAATTTCATTGAAGTTCCAGTGCCTGATTCTCCCATATACTTAATAGTAGTCCCCATCATTTCAAAAAAAGGCTTTGCTTTAATAAAACTATCTTTATCTCCACCAACCATTATAGATAAGGTTGCATCTTTTGCCACTACTGGTCCTCCAGAAATTGGAGCGTCTAAGAAAGTAGAGCCTTTTGATAATATATACTCAGAGCATTTTTTTGATGTAGTAACATCAACAGTTGAGTGGTCAACTATAATTTTCTTGTCTTTAGTAGATGATAAGATACCTTTGTTACCTACTAAAAGTTCTAAAGATGTATTTACATCTGGCAAGCAAGTTAAAATCAAATCACTATTTTGAACTAAGTCTTTTAACTCATAACAGCCTTTAGCTCCTTTATTTTCCATTGCTATAATTTTATTTTTATTTCTAGTAAAAACATTTAATTCAGCACCATTTGATAAAAGATTATCAGCCATACCTTGTCCCATATTTCCCAGTCCAATAAAACCAACTTTCATAATGTCCTCTTTACAAATTATTTTTTATATTTTCAATAAGCTTATTTATACTCTGTTGAACTACTCCTATTGCATTAGCAGCATTATGAGAGGTGAGTATAACATTATGTAACTCTCTTAATTTATTATCTTCAGAAATAGGTTCTGTTTCAAAAACATCTAAAGCAGCTCCGCCTATTTTCCCACTAATAATTGCGTTATATAATACTTTTTCATTTAAAGTTTTC